>Ga0315901_10000280_pt1 | contig 78406 bp, 79 predicted proteins | sample LakEriMetagenome_10_FD_203761 | JGI IMG/M metagenome (GOLD analysis project Ga0315901, IMG submission 203761) | Freshwater fungal communities from buoy surface, Lake Erie, Ohio, United States - Buoy 2 MA116 | ecosystem: Environmental > Aquatic > Freshwater > Lake | place: USA: Lake Erie, Ohio... | reverse complement strand
TAAAGCCGCGGGCGGCAGCCAAACGCATGCAACAGCTCCGTTCGTTTTTATTGGGCATGGGCGAAACTTGGGGTTACTATAGAATCTTACGGTAAAGGAGACAACCATATGCAGCGAGTGTTTTTTTTAGCCCTGTTGGGAATTTTGGCGCAACCACTTAGCGCGCACGCGCAAACCGTGCCGTTTAACTTGGTCAAGCAATGGGAGTTGTTGCCCAATGAATCTTTGGCGAGTCTAACTGCGCGCGCCGGTATTGCCGTGGTGGGCACCGATATGAGCCGCCTCGATCCGGGGATGGTGGTGAACGTGGTGTATTTACAGGCCAATGTCGAGCCGCGCGGGATGTATCGTTGCGTCGAATACACGCGCGAATGGCAGATGGAGACCATCCAAACCAATTGTTATGCCGCCGTTACCCCGGTGAAGACAAAATAGGTTATTGGTTATACAGAACCCTCTGCAAAAGCATTTTTTATCGTCATGCCGGCGAAAGCCGGCATCCATAAGACATAAAAATGGACCCCGGCCTACGCCGGGGTGACAAATGTTCATTTATTTATATAAATGACAAAATTACCTAAAAAAAAGGGCGGGGAAACCCCGCCCTTTTTCGCATTTCTGTCCAAAGCTCTTAGTGAGCTGGCTTTTCAGCCGGGATGGACGAGGTGCTCGAAGCAACCGACCAACCGGGAATGCTGGCGCCGTTCAAATCGCCGGCTTTTTTGTCCATCGAGTAGGTGTACAACGGCTTGCCGTTGAATGCCCACTGATTGCCATTGATGATGGTGAACTGGCCAGTTGCTTTATCGGTGCTGCTGGCGGCCAAAGCTGGCCACATTTTGCTGCAAGCGCCGGTGCAATTCGATTTGCCAGCTTCGTCTTTGGCGAAGGTGTAGATGGTCAAACCAGAAGCGGTGGCGAAGTATTCGCCTTTGGCGCTCGACAAGGTTTTCAGACCAGCAGGCAAGGTCTCGCTGCTGGCGGATTTGCTAGCAGAAGAAGAAGTGGTGGTGGTCGAAGCAGTCGACGGGGTCGCGCTGGTCGAGGTGGTCGACGGAGCCGAAGGAGCCGATGCGGTCGAAGAGGTCGACGAAGTCGAGCTGGTCGAGGTGGTCGACTTGGTGGTGGTGGACTCCGAAGCTTTCATGGCTTCTTGCTTGGCCGGGGCCGGGGTGGTGGTCGAAGACTTGGTGGCTTCATTGGCGATCGCCGGGGCGGCAGCCAATACAGCCATAACGAATAGTGCGAAAAACTTTTTCATGCTAAACTCCGTATGGAAAAAGAACTTGGTTGAAACTAGATTTGTAGTTGTGCCAAGAATTTGCGGCTAAAAAAAGGCTAAATCGGCCTTTATGCATTTTATCCCACGAAGTGTTCCACAACCCCAACACCCATACCCCCATAATGAAGCCGCAATTTCGCACCATATTGGGGTGGTAATTTTTTTAAACATGATCCGGATATGCTATAAAATTTTGGAAATTCAACTATTTACGGAGATTTTATGCCCGCCAAAATAGCCCTTGTGGATGACGATCAGAATTTTTTGACCTCGCTGTCGATGGCGCTCAGCCTCGAGGGATTCGAAGTTACAACCTATAATGACGGTCAGGCGGCATTGAGCGGATTGGCCCAAAAACCGGCCGATCTGGCGATTTTGGATATCAAAATGCCGCGCATGGACGGGTTCGAGTTATTGGTAAAGCTGCGCAAACAATCCGGCCTGCCGGTGATTTTCCTCACCTCCAAAGACGAGGAGATCGACGAGGTAATCGGTCTGAGATCCGGGGCCGATGATTATATCCGAAAACCCGTAGCGCAGCGCGTGCTGCTGGAACGCATCCGCACTTTGCTACGGCGGCAAAAACCCGGCCCGGCCAGCAGCGCCGCCAAAGAAAGCATGGTCCAGCGCGGTGAGCTGGTGCTGGATAGCGAAAAACATCTTTGTACTTGGCGCGGGCAAGCGGTGGACTTAACAGTGACCGAATTTTTGCTGCTCCAAGCCTTGGCGGTGCGGCCCGGCCATGTCAAAAACCGCGACAATCTGATCGACGCCGCTTATGGCGAAAACATATATGTCGATGATCGCACCATCGATTCGCACATCAAACGCATGCGCCGCAAATTCCGCGAGATTGATGATGAATTCAATCACATCGAAACCTTGTATGGCGTCGGTTATCGTTACAAGGAATAACTCGACTATGCTTCTATCCCGCGATATTCTGCGTTGATGCGCATATCCATAATCACGCGATGGCGACGATGGCTGCGGCTAAGGCGGCCCGGGCTCGGGCGCTTTCGCCTGTCGCCTTTGACCAAACGCATTTTGGCCGTGAACGCCATTTCGCTGCTGGTGCTGTTGGCGGGGCTATTATATGTCGATCAATACCGCAAAAGCTTGTTGCGCAACGAAATCGAAACCATGCAGAGCCAGGCTCGATTATTGGCCGATGTGTTGGGCGAGGTGGCGTTCGAACAATCCGCCGACGGCCAAACGCTATTGCGCCCCCAAGCAACCCGCGATTTAATCCGCCGCATCCTGACCCCCAGCATGGTCAGGGCGCGGGTATTCGACCGCTTTGGCAATGTGATCGTCGACAGCCGGAGCTTGGGCGGGCGCAAAGGCCGCCGCAACAGCATCGTGCAAATCGAAACCTTGGACAGAAAACAGCAGCGCCAGACAACGCCGTTGCAGTTTTTGGGCGAGGCGTTGGACGAGTTTGGCATGCAAACGGCCTGGTCGTGGCGGCGGCTGCCGGCTTATGTCGAATCCGACCCCGCGCGCGCCAAGGATTACACCGAAGTAATCCAGGCGATGGGCGGCGAGAGTGGCAGCATGGTGCGCCGCTTGGAAAACGAGGGCGATTTGATCCTGACCGTTGCCGTGCCGATCCAACATTACCGCCAGGTGCTAGGCGTGATGCTGGTCTCGAAAACGGGCGAGCATATCGAGGCGGTGATGGGGGAAATCTGGGCCGCCATTTTAAAAATATTTTTATTCGCGCTCTTGGTCACCGCCGCCTTGTCGGTGTATTTGGCCAGCACCCTCTCGCGGCCGATTTTGCGCCTGGCCGATGCCGCCAAACGCATGCGGCAATCGCGTAACCGCGCTATCGCCATCCCCGATCTTAGCCGCCGTCATGATGAAATCGGCGAATTGTCGATTGCGCTGCGCGAATTGACCCGGGCGCTGTGGGACCGGCTGGACGCGATCGAACATTTCGCCGCCGATGTGGCGCATGAAATCAAAAACCCTCTCAATTCTTTGCGCAGCGCGGTTGAAACCGCCGCCCGCATCGCCGACCCCGTCAAGCAAAAGCAATTGCTGGCGATTATTTTGGACGATGTGCAGCGTCTGGATCGTTTGATCACCGATATTGCCGAAGCTTCGCGCGTCGATTCCGACATTTCCAAGGCCGACACCAAACATTTTGATGCCATCGAATTGCTGGCGCAGATTATTGGCGCATACCGCCCCACCGCCTTGCAACGCCAGGTGCGGATCGAATTATTCGCCGATCCGACCGAGACTTGCATGTTAAATGGTGTGCCTGGCCGGATGGTGCAGGTCGTGCGCAATTTGTTGGATAACGCGCTGTCATTCTCCCCGCGCGATGGGGTGATTGGTGTGACCATGCAACCGTTGCCTGGGCAATTGCATATTACCATCGCCGATCAGGGGCCGGGCATTCCGCCGGACCGGTTGGATAAAATATTCGACCGGTTTTATACCGATCGTCCGTCGGGCGAAAAATTCGGCCTGCATTCCGGCCTGGGCCTGTCTATTTCGCGCCAAGTGATTGTGGCGATGGGCGGCAGCCTAAACGCGGAAAACATTACAGGCGCGGATGGCAAAATCACCGGCGCACGGTTTATCATTACCTTGCCCAGGGCTTAGCGCCAAACCAAGGCTGGTTTTTTTATGTTCGCTGGGCTAGGATCGGATTCCCATAATCTGCACCCCTAACCCCCACAAAAAAATCATGATCGGCATCGTTATCGTCGCCCACGGCAATCTGGCCCAGGAATTTATCACCGTGCTGACGCAAATCGTCGGCCCCCAAGACGCCATCGCTGCCGTCGGTATGCTGCCCGCCGACAATATGGAAGAACGCCGGGTCGAAATCAGCAAACAGATCGAGGCAACCGATCAAGGCAACGGCGTGATCGTCTTGACCGATATGTTCGGTGGCACGCCGTCCAATTTGGCCATCTCACTGCTGGAAAAACGCAATATCGAGGTCATCGCCGGACTGAATTTGCCGATGCTGATCAAATTGGCGGGATTGCGCCATACGGCCGATATGAAGACCGCCGTGCGCGAAACCCAAGAAGCTGGCCGCCGTTATATCCATGTCGCCTCGCAGATTTTGGGGGCGGCGTAATACCAGTTGACGGTTAACGGTGGACGGTGGACAGTTTGATGTAAAATATTTTTCTCTCCCCCGAACGGGTGTAGCAACCGTCCACCGCCCACCGCTCACTGTCCACTGTCCACCGACAACCGCAATGACCCACACCAAAACCGTCACCATCACCAATCAGCGCGGGCTGCATGCCCGGGCGGCGGCGAAATTCGTACAAACGGCCGAAAAATTCACATCCAAAATCACCGTCCAGCACAAAGATACCAGCGTATGCGGCAAATCGATCTTGGATTTGCTGTTGCTGGCCGCCAGCCCGGGCAGTACGATTGCCATAACCGCCGACGGGGCGGATGCGGTCCAGGCCCTCGTCGCGCTGAGCAATCTGGTCGAGCAGAAATTCGGCGAAGAATAGCGGCATTAGCCGCATCATTGATCCCCGCCCCAAAGCGGCTAGTGCCGCTTTGACCCTCCTGCCTACGCCAAGGCTTCGGCAAGGCTAATATCTTTTTTGGCGCGCCGAAGCGTAGCGAAGGCGGCCCACAAGGGGAGGGTATAATTCTTTCTTTGCCTACACACCCCTAAATACGCTAGGTTGCCGCCCATAATCTTTAGCCATTCGGAGAAATCTTCATGTCCCATCCTGCCATTAAATCCGCCACCACCGATTACAAAGTAGCCGACATCAAATTGGCCGAATGGGGGCGCAAAGAAATTTCGATCGCCGAATCCGAAATGCCGGGCTTGATGGCACTGCGCGAAGAATACGGCAAATCGCAGCCGTTGCGCGGCGCGCGCATCGTCGGCTGTTTGCACATGACCATTCAAACCGCCGTGCTGATCGAAACCTTGACCGCGCTGGGCGCATCCGTGCGCTGGTCGTCGTGCAACATTTTCTCGACCCAGGATCAAGCCGCAGCGGCGATTGCCTCAACCGGCGTGCCGGTGTTCGCTTGGAAAGGCGAGAGCGAGGAAGAATACGAATGGTGCATCGAGCAAACCATCCAAGGGCCGAATGGCTGGTCGCCCAATATGATTTTGGACGATGGCGGCGATTTGACCCGCATCATGCACGAAAAATATCCACAATTGATGAAGGATATCCGCGGCGTGTCCGAGGAAACGACCACGGGCGTCCACCGCCTGCATGAAATGGAGAAAAAGGGCAAGTTGGCCGTGCCCGCCATCAACGTCAATGATTCGGTGACCAAATCCAAATTCGACAATTTGTACGGCTGCCGCGAATCGCTGGTGGACGGCATTAAACGCGCCACCGATGTTATGCTGGCCGGTAAGGTGGGCGTAGTGCTTGGTTTTGGCGATGTCGGCAAGGGTTCGGCGGCGGGCTTGCGCTCCCAAGGTGCCCGCGTCATCGTCACCGAAATCGATCCCATTTGCGCGCTGCAGGCGGCGATGGAAGGTTATCAGGTACTCACCATGGAACAAGCCGCGCCGTTGGGCGATGTGTTCGTCACCGCCACCGGCAATTTGGACGTCATCACGCTCGATCACATGCGCGCCATGAAAGACCGGGCGATTGTGTGCAATATCGGCCATTTCGACAACGAAATCCAAATCGCCAGCTTGCAAAACATGAAGTGGAACGAGATCAAACCCCAAGTGGACGAAGTTACCTTCCCCGATGGCAAACGCTTGATTGTTTTAGCCAAGGGCCGTCTGGTAAACCTGGGCTGCGCTACCGGTCATCCCAGCTTTGTGATGTCCACATCCTTTAGCAACCAAGTTTTGGCGCAAATCGAATTGTGGAATAACCACAAATCGTATCAAAACAAAGTCTACAAATTGCCCAAACATTTGGATGAAAAAGTCGCCCGTCTGCATTTGGCAAAATTGGGCGTGCATCTGACCGAATTGACCAAATCGCAAGCCGAATATCTGGGCGTCGCCCAAGAAGGCCCATTCAAAGCGGATGCGTATCGGTATTAGTGATCGGCTAACAGTCGCCGGTTGACGGTTTTTTTACAACCGTCAACTGATAACCGGCAACCGCTTACCACTACCCGCCAACCATTTATTGCCGCTAACCCGGCAACCCCTTGCCGGGATGCGGGGGGTGTGGTTTATAATCGCGGGTATGAATCTGGTGATTGAACCCGCGCATTTACTGATCGGCGGCGCTTTGGGCGCCAGTATATCAGGGTTGGTATTTTGGGGCTTATACCGGTTTCATTGGGCCGGGCGGCTGCAAAAAGCGCAATCGCGATTGGGCTATTTGGAAAAATCCGCCCGCCTGCTCGAAGCCAGCATCAATCAGCATAGCGACGGCGTACTGCTCTGGCCCGCCGATAGCAGCGACGAAGTCGCTTCGCGGCAATTGCACGAAATTTTAAACATCCCGCTGTCGATGCGTAAAGTTGGCCTGATCGACGTACTGAATTTATTCGACGGCTCAGCCCGTTTGGAACTGGATTCGCATGTCCGCGGGCTGCGCGCCAATGGCGAAGGTTTTCGTTTAACCGTCACCAGCCAGCGCAGCAAGCGCAGTTTCGGCATCGTTGGCCAGCGTCTAATGACCGAAAAAGGCATGTATTTGGGCGATATTCTGCGCCTGCGCGACCGCACCGATGAATTGACCGAACAAGCGCGCTTGCAGACCGAGGTGAAAACCCTGGGCGCCGAGGCGCGGCGGTTGCGTGATGTGTTTGACACCTTGCCGATCCCGATCTGGCAGCGCGCCAATGATCTGAGCATCGTTTATTGCAACAAAGCCTATAAGCACGCGGTCGAGGGCGACCCAACCCAGGCCCAGGCGCATATTGCTAAAAAATTCGAAATCGCCGCCGGCGCTTTGGGCGCGGATGGCCGGGCGCTGGCGCAAAAAGCCGCCAATACCAACAAAGCCTTGAGCGAAAAACATTACATCGTCATGGGCGGCAGCCGCCGTTTGGTCGAATTGCATGAAATCCCGCTTGGCGGCAACAGCATCGCGGGCGGCTTGGCGGGCTGCGCGTTGGATTATTCGCTATTGGATGAAACCAAGCGCGAGCTGGAACGCCAAGACACCGCGCAGGGCGATTTGCTGGAAACACTGGATTCGGCGATTGCGATTTTTGGTACCGACCGCCGCTTGCGGTTTTACAACACGGCACTGGCCGAATTGATGAAGCTCGAGGCGACGTGGCTCAATACCAAACCCGATCTGGGCGAAGTGATCGAAGCGATGCGCGAACGCCGCCAATTGCCAGAAGCCGCCAATTTCCCCGAATATAAAAAATCCTGGCTGGATTTGTTTACAACACTGATCGAGCCGCGCGACGAGCTGCTGCATCTGCCTGATGGCCGCACCTGGCGCTGGAATGCCTCGCCGCATCCGCTGGGCGGCCTTGTGTTTATTTTCGACGATGTCACCGACCGCTACCGGCTCGAAGCGTCGCATAACATGCTATCCGCCGTGCAGCGGGAAACCATCGACAATTTATACGAAGCAGTGGCCGTGTTCGGCGCGGATGGGCGGTTGAAACTGCACAATCCGGAATTTTTGAAACTATGGCAAATCGCTGCCACGCAAATCGAGAACGAGCCGCATTTATCCGAAGTATTCGGCAATACCCAGCAATATTTCACCAGCCCCCAGGCCTGGACCGATTTCAAGGTACGCCTGTTGCAGCGCTTGAACAATCACGACGCCGATAGCGGGCGGATGGAACGCGCGGACAATACCGTGTTGTCTTATTCCATCGTACCCCTGCCCGATGGCGGATCGTTATTTTCCTATGTCAACGTCACCGATTCGGTGAATATCGAAAAGGCCTTGGTAGAACGCACCCGCGCGCTGGAAGCCGCCGATCAACTGAAATCCGAATTCATCGCCAACGTGTCGTATGGGTTGCGCGCGCCCTTGACCTCGATCATCGGTTTTGGCGAGATTTTGCAGAATAATTATTTCGGCACTTTGAACGCCAAACAGGCGGAGTATACTGGCGGCATCCTGGAAGCGTCGCAAAAATTGCTGAACCTGATCAATGATATTTTGGATTTGGCAACTATCGAGGCCGGGTATATGACCCTGCAAAATAGTCAGTTTGATATTCACGCCATGCTGACCTCGGTGATCAATTATGTGCGCGACCGCGCCGCCAACCAGGGGTTGGAATTGGAATTTGATTGCCCGTTGGATATCGGCAAAATCACGGCGGATGAAAAACGCCTGCGCCAGGTGGTGTTCAATTTATTGACTAATGCGATGAATTTTACCCAGAGCGGCGGCAAAATCGCCTTGACCGCGCAGGTGGTGAAAAAAGACAAAGCCTTGAAAATCACCGTTACCGATACCGGCAGCGGCATCGCCCCCGAAGACCAAGCGCGGGTATTCAATAAATTCGAGCGCGGGTCAGGCAAAAAATCCGGCGCTGGCCTGGGCCTGTCGATCGTCAAATCGCTGGTCGATTTGCATGGCGGCACGGTGGAATTGACCTCGGCTGCGGGCAAGGGCACCACGGTCGTCTGCCGCATACCGCTCGCCCCGCCTAAGGCTTAGGCCGCCTGGCTGCCCGGCGCGCCCTTGGTCGTAGAATATTCGAAATGCAGGGCGACATCGGGGTGGATGATTTTATACGCCGCGTGGGCTGCCATGGCGGCTTCGGCGAAACCGCATAAAATCAGTTTTAATTTCCCCGCGTAATGGGCGATATCGCCAATCGCAAATATGCCAGGCTGATTGGTCTGGCACGTCGCGGCATCGACCGCGATCAATTTATGATCCAATTGCAAACCCCAATCCGCAATCGGCCCCAATTCCATGCTCAGGCCGAAAAACGGCAATAGCACATCGGCGTCCAATAACCGTTCCTGCCCGTCCATAGTGGCAACGCCAACTTGACGCAATTGCCCGCCATCACCCACCAGGCGCGATAATTGATAGGGCGTGACCAATTCGATTTTTCCAACCGCCGCCAATTGATTCAGTTTCGCCACCGATTCCGGCGCGCCACGGAATTTATCGCGGCGATGGATCATATAAATCTTGGCGGCCAGATCCGATAAATTAATCGCCCAATCCAACGCCGAATCCCCGCCACCGGCGATGGCGATTTTCTTACCCCGCATCGCTTCGCGTTGTTGAACCATGTAAAATACGGATTTACCCTCATACGCTTCGATCCCGTCCAGCGGCGGGCGGTTCGGGCCAAACGCGCCGCAACCGGCGGCGATCAACACCGTTTTGGCCATAATTTCTACACCCCGGCTGGTTTGCAATTGCCAATACCCATCGGCGGTGCGCTGCAACCCCTTAACCTGTTGGCCCAGATGATAGGTGGGATGAAACGGCGCTGCCTGTTGGCGCAATTTTTCGATCAAATCCGCCGCCATGATTTCGGGATAGGCGGGGATATCGTAAATCGGCTTTTCCGGGTATAACGCCGTGCATTGCCCGCCGATATGATCCAAAGCGTCGATGACATGACAAGACAAGCGCAGCATCCCGCATTGAAATACGGCAAACAGGCCGACCGGCCCAGCACCTATAATCGCGACATCGGTTTTATGCATTGCCGTTCCTTTTGCGCTATTTGCTTATGCGTTGGCTTACCATATAATCCGCAACAGAAAAAAATGCCAGCCCATTTACCCCCACAAATCGCATCCTACCCCGCCCTTGGCGAGGCGGCGATGGCAGCCATAGCCCAGGCATTGGCCCACCATGTCCGGACAGGCGATGTGGTTTTTTTATGGGGCGATTTGGGGGCGGGGAAATCCGCCTTTGCGCGCGCGTTGTTGCGGGGCCTGCAAGTAACCGAAGATATTCCAAGCCCGACCTATACCTTGGCACAGCATTACCCCCAGGCAAAAATCCCGGCCGTGCATGCCGATTTATACCGTTTGCGTTCGGCCGCAGAAGCCGAAGAATTGGGGTTGGCAGAATTGGCGGCGGATCATATCCTGTTGATCGAATGGCCGGATCGTTTGGGCGGTTTGTGGCAGGATGTCGCGTTGCATGTGGTTTTGGATTTTGGCGCATCGCCCGATAGCCGCCGCATGGATGTGCATGGTGGCAATGATTGGGCCGGGCGCTGGGCGACTATACAGGCATAGAGTATAAAGGAAGCAAACAATGACGCGTGATGTCAAACGCCAAGAATTTATCGCCGCCCATGGTTGGGCCGATGCCACATGTGTGCCGTTGCGCCAAGACGCCTCCGCCCGGCGCTATTACCGCCTAAGCGCCGCCAAGGGCACGCGCATCGTTATGGACGCAGCACCACCGTTCGAAGAAACCTCCGCCTTTGCCGCGAAGCAAAAAATCTTTGCCACTTACGGCTGGGCCGTGCCCGAAATATCCGCAGCCGATTTTGGCAACGGTTTTTTACTGCTCGAAGATTTCGGCGATCATAGTTTTGCCGACCGCCTTGCCCATGGCGGCGACGCGGCCGAATTTTATTTTATGGCCATCGACAATTTAATCCATCTGCACCGTCAGTCGGCCACGGCGGCGCGCGGCTTGCCGCAACTCGGCGTGGCACGATTGACGTATTTGGTAAGCTGGCTGATCGAATGGTATGTACCGCTGGTGCAGCCCGAAACCCTCAGCCGCGTCATCCGCGAAGAATTCTTTGATATTTGGACCGCGCAATACGCCGTATTGGAACGGGTGCCGCAACATGCCTGCCATCTAGATTATCAATTTCATAATTTGATGGACCGCGCGGGCAAAACCGGCTTGGCGCGGGTTGGCATATTGGATTTCCAAGACGCGGCCTTTGGCCCGGTTGTCGCGGATTTGGTTTTGTTGCTGGAAAACGCCCGGGCGGAGGTGCCGCCCGCGATTGTCACGGCGTGTATCGAGCGGTATTTGGCCGCTTTCCCGCAAATTAACCGCGCGGATTTTGACGCGGCCTTTGCCACCGCGTCAGCGCATAACGCGGCACGGATTTTGGGCCTGTTCGCGCGGCTTAAAATCCGCGACGGCAAGGGCCAGTATCTGCAGCATTTGCCGCGCAATTTGCGGTATTTTGAAAACAGCCTGCGTCACCCCAGCCTGAGTGCGATCCGGCAGTGGTTCGACACCTATGTACCACCGGAAAAACGCCTGGCCATCGCCGAGTTGCGCGCGGCATGACGCTGGCCATAGACCATGCCATTATTCTAGCCGCCGGGTTTGGGACGCGGCTACGGCCCGTGACAGATACGGTGCCCAAAGCAATGGCCAGCGTCAAGGGCAAGCCGTTGCTTGGCTATGCCATTGACCGGCTCTTGCTGGCGGGGGTGAAAAAAATCATCATCAATACGCATTACTTGCCGCAAGTGATCGCCGATTACGTCACCGCGCGCCAGGATGCGCGGCTGCAGGTAATTCACGAGCCGGAAATTTTAGAAACTGGCGGCGGCATTAAAAATGCGTTGCCCCATTTGGGCCAAAGGCCGTTTTACGCCATCAATGCCGATAGTTTATGGTCCGAACGCGGCCAAGCATTGCTGCAACAATTGGCGGATTGTTATGCTCCGTCCATGGACGCGCTGTTGGCGCTGATCGAAAATTCCGGGCAATACCCGGAACTGGCCGGGGATTTTCAGCGCGAGGGGGATGGGCGTTTGCGGCGCAAGGATTTACCCAAACCCCTGCCCTATCATTTTATCGGGGCACAGATTTTACACCCGCGTTTATTCGAAAATTCACCAACTGGGAAATTTTCCTTGAATGTTTTGTACAACCAAGCCGAAGCGCGCGGGACTTTGTTTGGAATTGTTTCGCAGGAAACAATTTGGAATCATATTTCAACGCCCAAGGATTTGGCGGCGGCCAATCAAGATTTTATTCCATGAGTGGCGTCTATAACATCCCGGCCAACGCCGATTTCCTGGGCACGCTGGCGGCGGGCTTGTTGGCAATGGCCGCGGCGGAGCAAACGCCCCTACATCAATTCACAATTTTTTTGCCGAACCGCCGCGCCGCGCGGCAATTGGCCGATGCGCTGCTAAGCGTCAATAAGGACGAGCCGTTATTACTGCCGAATTTATGGGCGCTGGGTGATATCGACGGCGATGAATTATTGCTCCAAGGTGCGGCTCTGGATTTGCCCCCCACGCTTAGCGCCCAAGCCCGCTTGGCGCTTTTGACCGAGCTGATCCAAACACATTTGCGCCAAGTGGATGGCGGCGTGATGGGCTTTGCCCCCGCTTGGCAACTGGCTATCGAGCTGTGCGGGCTTTTGGATCAAATCATTATCGAGGAGTTGCCGCTGGCCAAATTATGCACGTTGGCCCCCGCCGCCTATGCCGAACATTGGCAAGGCATTACCGCTTTTTTGCGGCTATTGGCCGAAGCCTGGCCGGAAAAATTGGCCGGCTTGGGCATGATCGAAGCTGTGACGCGGCGGCGAATATTGCTGGAGGCGCAAGCCGCTTTTTGGCAACGGCACCCGCCGCGCGGCCCCGTTATCGCCGCCGGATCGACGGGTAGCGTCCCTGCCACCGCCCGCTTGTTGCAAAGCATCGCGGCATTACCGCGCGGGACGGTGTTGCTGCCCGGGTTGGATACGGCTATGGACGGGGAGAGTTGGGCGGCCGTAGATTGCCATCATCCGCAATATTATCTGGGCCGTTTATGCGCTGCGCTATCACTATCGCCGGAAAAAGTTCCGGACTGGCCCTATGCGCCACCGGCCTCATCCGCGCGGGTGGCATTGTGGCGCGAGATCATGCGCCCGGCCAGCACCACGGCTGCGTGGCAAACAGCACGCCTACCCACAACAAGCGCCGCCGGGATCGCCGCCTTGGAGTGCGATAGCGAGCAGGAATTGGCCGCTACCACGGCGCTGATTTTGCGCGAAACTTTGGCCATGCCGGGCCAACGCGCGGCATTGGTAACCCCCGATCGGATTTTGGCGCAGCAGGTGATTGCGCAATTGCGCCGCTTTGGCGTCACCGCCGACGATTCCGCCGGACAAAGCCTGGCCACCACCGTACCCGGCGGATTGATCTTTGCATTATTGGGCGTAGTGCGCGAGGGTGGCGAGCCAGCATCGGTGTTGAATTTACTGGCGCAAAGCATGACGCGCCTGGGTGCGGAGCGAAGCGCGGTCCACGACCTAGCGACGCATTTGGAATTATACTGGCGCAACAGCGACCACCCCAAGCCCGAGTGCGACTGGAAAATTCTGCAAGCCGCTTTGCCCGAGCCGGTTCACGCGCCCTTGGCGCGGCTGGCAACGGCGCTGGCCTGTTGGCCCAAAGATGCGACGGCGCGTCCAGCCGCCGCTTGGTGGCAGGCGCTAATCGCTAGTGCTGAGACAATCGCGCAATCCGCGAGTGGCGAGAATTTACTATGGCAACAACCCGCGAGCGAAAGCCTGCAAAAACTTTGCGCCGATTGGCTGTTGGCGGCCGAGCATTTGCCGCCCTTGCCCGCCGCCGATTGGGCGGCCTGGGCCCAGGATTTGATCGCGCAAACGGTTTGGCGTCCGCCCAAGCCTGCGCATCCGCGCTTGCAAATCCTCAGCCCAATCGAGGCGCGCATGCTGCACGCCGATCGGATCGTCATCGCCGGGCTGGACGAGGGGATTTGGCCGCCCGGGCCCGAGGCAGATCCGTGGTTGTCCAGGCCAATGCGCGAGGAATACGGCCTGCCCCCGCGCGAACGGCGGGTTGGACAAAGCGCGCATGATTTGGTGCAATTGGCAGCGCAGAGTGCCGAGGTTTTTTTATGCCGCGCCTCCCGCCGTTTTGGCGAACAGCCCTTGGCGTCCAGGTTTTGGCTGCGGGCGCAAACGGTTTTGAGCCATCATGGCGAGTGGGAAAATGTTTTGGCGCGCGGCTATAAATACCGGCAATGGGCCGGCCAGTGGAACCACCCGTCCAACCCGGTCGCCTTGCCGCCGCCCGCCCCCTGCCCGCCCATGGATGCGCGGCCAAAACGTTTATTCGTCACCGCGATTGAAACGCTGCAACGCGACCCTTATGCGTTTTATGCCAAGCAAATTTTACGGTTGCGGCCATTGCCCGAGCTACAAAAATCATGGGATGGCGCGGCGCGCGGCAATTTGGTGCATGCGATTGCCGAAGATTTTTTAACTAACGGCACGCCTGGCAAAGATGCGGCACAAAACCTTTCGCAATTGCTGGCTTGTGCGGAAAAAGGCCTTTTGCCATGGGCCGATGATTTTTTTGTCGGTCAATTGTGGCGACCCCGGCTGGCGCAGATTCTGCGCTGGCTGGCAGAGACCGAGGCTTCGCGCCGCCTGGAAATATCCCACAGCCTGATCGAGAAAATCGCCGCCATGCGCCTGGTGGTTGACGGCAGCGAATACGAAATCGCCGCCAAGCCCGACCGGATTGATGTGTTTGCCTGTGGCCGCATCGGTATTATCGATTACAAGACGGGCCAACCGCCCAGCCAAAAAGATTTAAATTCCGGCCTGGCGCCGCAATTGCCGTTAACCGCCGCGATTTTTGCTGGCGTTGCAAACTACCGCCCGGAATTTTTGGAATACTGGCATTTACACGGCAAAGAAGACGGGGCCGAAATTATTCGCGCCGATAGCGCGCCCATGGCGCTGGCGGAGCAATACCTGGCCGGTCTTGAGCGCTTGCTGCGGCAATACCAAAATCCCGAACAGAGTTATCCAAGCGCGCCATGGGGCATGCGGCTGATCCCCTTTAATGACTATGCGCATTTGGCCCGCAATAGCGAATGGGACGCGCAGGAGGATGCGGCATGAACGCCAAACCCGCCCCCAAACCCCCATCTACCGCCGCCGCCGATTTCCGCCTGGCGGCATCGCCCGATCATTCGTTATGGGTCAATGCCTCGGCCGGAACGGGTAAAACCAATATTTTAACGCGGCGCGTGTTGGGTTTGTTGCTGCATGGGCAGAGCGCGCATAAAATTTTATGTCTGACTTTTACCAAAGCGGCTGCGGCCGAGATGGCGCAGCGCATCCGCCAACAACTAAGCGCCTGGACTTTGCTGGATGCACCTGCCTTGACCAGGCAGTTATGTGAGATTGTCGACGCGCATACGGTGGATGAGGCGATGCTGGCGCGGGCGCAAAATTTATTCGCGCGCTGCCTGGATATTCCCGATGGGATGAAAATACAAACCATCCACGCTTTTTGCCAGCACGTCTTGCAACGTTTTCCGATCGAGGCGGGATTAATCCCTAATTTCCGCATTGTCGATGAGGGGGAGGCGAAAATATGGCAAGCAGGGGCGTTGGATCAGGTATTGAGCGCGGCCAAAAACGATGCCGCCGCGCGCGCTGATTTCGAACTCTTGGCCGAGTATTGCGCCAGTCCTGAACAATTATTGGGGTTGCTGCGGCAATGGGCGGCCGAGCGCCAGCATTGGCAGGATGCTTTGCGCGCGCATGGCGGCATTGATACTATGCTCGGGCAGGCAGCGCGCCTGATGGACCTCGAGCCGCCTTTAAATAAATCCGCTTATCTGGCTCAGGCCTGCGTAGACGAGGCGCTGGCGGTAAAAGAATTGCGCAACGCGACGGCGCTGCTGGGTGAAAGTGGCAAGACCGACCGCGCCCGTGCCCAATCCATCGCCGGGTTTTTGGCGCGCGCCCCAAATGATCGCGCCGATTTTTTCCCGCTTTATGCCAGCGCGTTTTTAACCGCAACCGGCGAGATCCGCAAGCAATTATACGCCAAAGCGTTTGCCGAAAATCACGCAGACGCAGCAGCCGCGTTGGAACGCGAAGCAGCACGCGTGCAAGGCGTCGATCAACAATTGCGCTTGCGCCAATTATTGGGCAACTCGCATGCCGCGCTGCGGCTTTGCAGCGCTTGGGCCGAGGCTTATGGGAGGCGCAAGAGTGCAGCGCATGCGCTGGATTATAATGATTTGATTCAACACACGCTGGCTTTGCTGCAAAAACCGGGTGTGGCGCCGTGGATTTTATACAAATTGGATGGTGGCCTTGATCATATTCTGATCGACGAGGCGCAAGACACCAGCCCCGAACAATGGGCGATTATCCGCGCCTTGACAGCGGATTTTTTCACGGGCGACACAGCGCCCGGGCGGCGGGTGACGGTGTTCGCCGTGGGCGATCCCAAACAATCGATCTATAGTTTTCAAGGCGCCGATCCGCATGGTTTTATGCGCATGCACGGCAATTATCAGCGCGACGCGTTCGCCGCCAGCAAAAATTTGGTCACCCTGCCATTGCAAATTTCCTATCGCTCAACCAAGCCGATTTTGCAATTGGTCGATTCGGTTTTCACCACCACGCCCGCCGAAGCCGGGGTGCGGTATTTTCACCTGGCCGAACGAGTCCAGGCGGAGGCGCGTCAGGAAATCACGCTGGAACATATTTCAATCCGCGATGCCGCACCCGGCTTGGTAGAAATCTGGCCGTTGCAGCCAGAGGCGGAGAAAGCCGCCATCGATCCGTGGCAAACGCCAGAGACGCGGCAAGGCGCGCGCGGCGGTGAACAAATGCTGGCTCAAGCTATCGCCGCGCAGATCGCCACTTGGCTGGAGCGCGGGGAAATGCTGCCCGAAAACGCCATTACCAAACGGCCGATGCGAAAAATGCGCGCAGGTGATATCATCATTCTTTTGCAACGCCGCCACAGCTTGGTCGGTGCTCTGACCCGCGCGCTCAAGCAATACCGCATCCCGGTATCGGGGGCCGATCGGCTGATTCTGACCGATCATATCGCTATCCAGGATTTGCTGGCTATGGCGCGGTTTTGTTTTCTGCCGCAAGATGATTTTAATCTCGCTTGCCTGTTAAAGTCGCCGCTGTTGGGGTGGCCAGTCGACACCGTGGAAGAGCGATTGTTCAGGGCCGCGCATGGCCGGGGCGATGTAACGCTATGGCAAAAATTGCAAGACCTGGCGCAAACCGACCCATCCGGCCCATGGCCAGAGACCGTGGCGTATTTGCAGGGTTTGATCGCACGGGCGCAAACCCAAACGGCGGCCGAATTTTTTAGCCAGGTGTTATTGGCCGATGGCGGCCGCAGCGCGTTTTTAAATCGTTTGGGTAGCGAATGCCTGGACCCGTTGGATGAATTGATGAATCTATGCTGGCAGAAACGCGAAAACCTGCCGGAGTTGCGCCGTTTTGTCGATTGGATTGCAGCCGAGCAGCCGCAAATTAAACGCGACTTGGCGGGCGGCGATTTGGATCAAGTGCGCATTATGACCGTCCACGCCGCCAAGGGCTTGCAAGCCCCGGTGGTGTTTTTGCCCGACACCAATTTATTGGGGCGTGGCGGGCGGCAAGTCGCCGATTGGCTGGTGGATGAGAAAAATCATTTGCTGTTATGGCCGGGCAGCGCCGCCAACGTCACCGGTGCGGCCAAGGCATGGCAAAACCGCGCGCGGCTGGGTGAGCTTGAGGAGTATCGGCGGCTATTATACGTCGCCATGACCCGCGCCGAAGACCGGTTGTATATCGCCAATCACGGCAAAACCCAAAGCGAAAGCTGGTTCAGCTATATCCGCCAGGCGGCGCACAGCCTGGCCCAAGACGGCCAAGCGGAGCCGGTGGAATTCGATTTCGCCGCATTGGGCTTTCCGGAATGGCGCGGGGCGGGCTGGCGCATACGCTTTGGCGCGGCGGCCCCTGATGCAGCGGCCCAATCGGCGGCCAGCGTTCCGCCCAAAACCGCCTTGCCCGATTGGTGGCACACCCAAGCGCCCAACGAGGCAGCCCCGGCCCGCATCATTCGCCCCAGCGGTGTGGGCGACGCATTGCTATCCCCCTTGGCGGCGCGGCGCGGGGATATTATCCACCGCTTGCTGCAAACCTTGCCGGAATTACCGCCAGCCCAGCGCACCGCCAGCGCCGCGCGGTTTTTAGGGCAGCTGCGGCCAGAGCTGGCCAACAACGAGCAAGCCCAGATCATGGCCGAAGTTTTGGCATTATTCACCGATCCCGCCCATAGCGAATTTTTTGCCCCGGGGCAAAGTGAAGTGCCGATTGCAGGCAAGGTCGATGGCGTCATGATCCGTGGCCAGATCGACCGGCTGGTAATTGGCGCGCGCGATGTTTGGTTGCTGGATTACAAAACGTCACAGACTCCGCCGCACGATATGGCCGAAATCATCCGCCGGTATGGCCGGCAAATATCTGGTTATACCCAATTGTTAACTCGGATTTACCCCGGTCATACCATCCATCCGGCCATATTATTTACCCACAACGCCAGTTTATGGCGGCTGCGGGTGGCGGAATTGCCCCGGGTTGCTTGATTTTCCACATGGATGCCAGGATGGGATGGATTTTTAGCCCATAAAGACTATATTGCCATTAAGCAGGCAGGAGTCCACAGCTTGCGATCCTCAGGAGAGTAAATATGAGCGCCAAAGAAGTCACCGACCAAAGTTTCGATCAAAGCGTCACCAAAGCCAATGGCGTGGTGCTCGTAGATTTCTGGGCGGATTGGTGCGGGCCGTGTAAAATGATCGCACCCGTATTGGACGAGCTGGCCAAGGATTTCGATGGCCGTGTCACCATTATGAAAATGAACATCGATGAAAGTCCGATGACCCCCGGCAAGTTGGGCGTGCGCAGCATCCCAACCTTGATGCTGTTCAAAGACGGCAAGATGATCGATCAGCAATTGGGTGCGCAGCCGAAAAGCAAATTGTCGGCCTGGCTGGAAAGCAAAATCGCCGCATAAGGGCTACACGCCAAAGCCTACACTTTGGGCAGATCGAAATAAATCAACTCGCTATCGTGGCTGGCGCGGATGTTTTGCGTGGTATCAAAACCGATCCCGTCGCCTGCCACCAGCTCGCGCTCGTCCAATTTAACCTTACCACGCAATACCTGCAGCCAAGTTTGCCGCCCGGGCAGCGCAGGCACATCAATTGCGCCCATCATACCCAAATCCGCCAAATAAATTTTGGCATCCTGCGCCAAGGGGATAATCCCGGCAGCGGGATTATCCATCGGCGCCGCCAGCAATTGCCAGGCGTTGCGGCGGGCGTCAGGATCGGGTTTGATTTGCGCGTAATTGGGAGGTATGCCGCGGCGGTCGGGCATGATCCAGATTTGATAGAAATGCACGGGCTCGGTTTTAGAGGCGTTGAATTCGCTATGCTCGATCCCTGTCCCCGCGCTCATTTTCTGCCACTCGCCGGCGTTGATGGTGGTGCCGTTGCCCATGCTGTCGCGATGTGCCAAAGCGCCCGATAAAACATAGGTAATGATTTCCATATCGCGGTGATCGTGCGTGTCGAAACCAGCGCCGGGGACAACGCGGTCTTCGTTGATGACGCGCAAGGGGCCAAAACGGGTAAATTGCGGATCGCGGTACCCGCCAAAAGAAAAGCTGTGCAAAGAATGCAGCCAAGGCAATTCGGTCAAACCACGGGTGGCTGCAGGGCGGAAATTCAACATGGGCGGCTCCTATAAAGTCATGTCACTTATATAGGGGGTGGTTTTACAAAATAACAGGGGGTGGCTTAGGCGCTGCGTGCGCCTATCCGCCCAGCAATCAAGCGGCTGATGCGGTCAGGGCTGTCGGTGGGTGTGATCTTGGCCAGGACTTCGCCGCCTTGATCCATAGAGGCAATCGCGACGGCGTCAAGCGTTAGCACTAATGTATTGCTTGTACCCAGCCAGGCGGCGCGATTGGGCAAGGTCTTGGGATCGACTGCATTGACTTGCGGCGTGGCGACGGGGGTCAGGGATCGCAGTTTCTGCATATCGGTGGTGCGCAGATATTGCTGCTCTTGCTCGAATTGTTGCCTTTGCTTGCGCAATTCAGCGCTATATTTTGCCATTTTCTGCCGCAGATCCGGTGCTTGGGCAAAGGCCTGCTCTTGCTCCGCAGTTAGGGGGGCGTTTTGAATCCACATCCCCTCGTACATCCGGCGGACGCCGATGCCGGGGCTTTGCGCTTTGTTGTTGTTGCTGGTGTTGAACGCAACCTCGCAGGCGGCATTGGCGTAATCCCCCGCCGCCAACATTTTGGTCAAACGCGGGCCGATGGTGGTGCGCGCATTGAACGCCATGGATACAAGCGCGGTTTGCACATTGCCGGGCAAATCGGTCATGCCCAGTTTTTGCTGCGAATGCAGGCGCAATTGCGCCTCGGCCTCGGCATATGCCATTTCCACCCGCGCCACGAAGAGGGTTTGCACCTGGTCTTCGGTTAAACACACGCCGGGCTTGCGGTTGATCAAATCGCGGACAAATTTTTGCGCTTGTTTTTGCTTGCCGTCAAAAAATAAATCGCCAATCAATTTGACATTGGCCGGTTGGCGCAAATTAATCCCAATCGCATAGGTTTCTTTTTCCGACGTGCAGAAATAAACTTTTTTGGAATTGCCTTCGTGATGATAGATCATCACCTGCGCATCCTGAAGCACCTGTTGTTTTTGCAGCTCGGCCATATTGGCGATCACCGCCGGGCAGTTTTCGACAAAGGCCTTCGTGGCATCGGCAGCAATGGCCCCGGCGTTGTCAAAATTTCCCGCGAAGCTCGGGCTTGGGATAGGTAAATTCTGCGCCGGTTCTGGCAATAATTGAGCATCCTCGGCGACCGGGGCCAGGTGTAAACTGTGGCCCGCGGGTGCAGCGGTGCCGGATTGGCGTGATATGCCTATCCCTACCCCGCCGCCGAAAACAGCGACAGCAGTTAGGGACAAGCCAAAGCCAGGCCGTGGTGGAAAAGTTGCTCTGCTCATACCCGTGTATTCTGTTATATGTTAATTTTATGGATCAATCATATCTTATTAAGATACTAATGTCAATGCTTGGCTTGCGCCCATTAATCCTTAAATACCCACAAGCCCTTGGCGCGGATTGTTTTTTTTTATGCTTGGGCTTAAGGTTGCGTACATAATGCAAACATCACGAAATCAGGATCGCGCCGATTGGCGTTTTATGCTCAAGGAATGGCTGCGCCAGCCTTTGGGCGTCTCTTCGGTCAAGCCATCATCTGCGGCATTGGCACGGTTTATGGCGGCGCAAATTCCAAGCTCAGCCTCGCGCGTGCTGGAATTGGGGCCGGGCACCGGCCCCATGACCCAGGCGATTTTGCGCCGAGGCATTGCCAGCGAAAATCTGTTTTTAGTCGAAAAAAACCCCAATTTCGCCGCCCTGATGCAGGCCCGCTTTCCGAGCGTGCATTGCATCACCGGCGACGCCACTGAATTGGACAGAATTCTGCCGCCGCCCATTGTCGGGGAAATTGATGCGGTGATATCCGGCTTGCCCTTGCTGTCCATGCGCCGGGAAACGCGGCGGGCGATCGTACAACAAAGTTTTGCCGTGATGCGGCCTGGCGGGGTGTTTGTGCAATTTACCTATGGCTTGATCCCGCCATTCGACCCCAAGCATTTGCAACTCAGCGCGCAATTGGCCGGCAGGGTATGGGAAAATTTCCCCCCCGCCGGGGTCTGGGTCTACCGTGCCAGCAACGCCGATTTTATAGCCGCTTAATTCGCCGTTGGATTGGCCATTTGATTCGCCGCATAAACCCGCGCCTGGCGGTGATGTAATTCATAACTGAGCGGCAAGCAAATCACATACACAATCGCCAATCCTGCCAGGGTCAACCACGGCTCGACAAATAAAGCACCCATCATGCCTGCCACGGTCATCAACACGAGCGGCACGTAATTCGATTCGATCCGCACCCGTTTAAACGAGAATGTCGGCAACTGACTGACCATCAAACAGGCGGCCACGATCATCCATAACGCCAATAATTTTGGATACTGCTTCATCACCTCGCCCAATTCAAAGCTGAGGATCAAAGGGGTGAGCACCAAACCCGTAGCGCAGGGAGTTGGCACGCCGGTAAAATAATTCGCTTTATACGCGGGCTTGGCGGTATCGCCGATATCCAAATTAAACCGCGCCAAACGGATCGCGGCGCAAGCCACAAAAAATATCACCGCCACCCAACCCAGGCGGCCTATTTCCTGCAAAGCCCAAAAATACAAAATCATCGCCGGGGTGACACCGAAGGCGATGACATCCGACAAGGAATCCAGCTGCGCGCCAAAATTGCTGGTCGTTTTCATCAACCGCGCAATGCGCCCATCCAGCGTATCGCACGCCGCTGCCGCCAGCATGGCGAAAATGGCCAAATGCCAATTCCCCTCGGCGGCGAAACGAATCGCGGTCAACCCGCTGCACAGCGCCATGATGGTCAGCACACTGGGCAATACCTGGCGCAGGCTAAAGCTGCGGTTGCCCAATAATTTGGGCCTGAGCGGGCGGGTATCGTTATTCCATTGGCGAATGGGCTGCATGTTTTTTTCCTTTATTGCCGCACGCCCTGCCAGGCGGCGTCTTGGGCGCGTAAATCGGCCAAGACCGATTCACCGGCGCGCACGCGCTGCCCCTCGATCGCTTGGATGGTTGTGCCCGCGGGCAGATACACATCCACCCGGCTGCCAAAGCGGATCATACCCACCCGAAAACCGGCTTTGACCGCATCGCCCGCATTAACCCAACGCAAAATGCGCCGCGCCACCAGGCCCGCAATTTGCACCATCACGATTTCCCGGCCATCAGCCAGGGAGAGGACGAAAATTTGCCGCTCGTTATCGACGCTGGCTTTATCCAAGGACGCGTTTAAAAATTTACCAGGAATATATTTTATTTCTTTGATCGTCGCATCAATGGGCGCGCGATTGATGTGCACATCGAACACATTCATGAACACGGCCACACGCTGCCACAATTCCCCACCGCGTCCCAATTCAGGCGGCAACGGGGCCATGACGATGCTTTGCACCAAACCGTCAGCCGGGGAGATCACCAGGCCCGGGCGTTGCGGCGTTACCCGCGCCGGATCGCGGAAAAAATACGCCACCCATAACGCCACCAGCGCCCCGATCCAACCCAAATGCGGCGAAAATTTGCCCAACATAAAAGCGACAATGGCGGCGATGGCCAAAAACAGCCAGCCTTCGCGATGAACAGGACACAGAATATGTTTTAACATGCACGCCCGGATGAGAGTTGACGGTTGATGGGAAAGGATTAAGATCGGCACTATAGCGGAAACCTACCCCCATTTTCAACCAAGGAGTACTGCCATGTCCCGGACCATATTGTGTTTCGCCATTCTGTGCCTGCTAAGCGCGCCCGCTTGGGCCGAGGATTACCACGCCATCGCCAAACAAGCCGTCCAAGAAGCGATCCAAGACAAAATCCAAGCCAAGACCCAGCCCGCCAGCGATGCGGCCGTATCAAAAGCGCTGGGCCATGACCACGCGGCCATGACCGCAAGCAGCGGCAAAAGCCCAAGCGCTAAGACGGAGGAACAAGCGGCGGTGATCCAAGCCTATCAAGACGCGAACACAAAAATGCATGAGGCTATGAATGTTGCATTCACCGGCGATGCCGACCGCGATTTTATCATCGGCATGATTCCGCACCACCAGGGCGCGGTCGATATGGCCAGGATCGTTCTGGAAAACGGCAATGATCCGGAAATCCGCAAACTGGCCCAAGCCATCATCAAGGCGCAGCAAAAAGAAATCGCGCAAATGCAGGCCTGGCTGAAAAAATATGATGGTAAGAAAAAAGTGAATTAGGTTTTTCCGGGCATTGGTTAAGTAAATATAGAGCCGTATGCCATGGGTTTATTGTTATGTCATGTTGGTTTAGATAGTATCATCGTCAATAATAGGATTTCAGCCCTCCCCTTGCGGGAGGGCACAAAATTTCGCTAGAAATTTTGGGGAGGGGGCGAAAGACGTAACTGGTTGCCTATCCCCTCCCCAAAACTGCGACGCAGTTTTGACCCTCCCGCAAGGGGAGGGTTAAGGGAGAATTAAAGCCGTTTATAAATTTACTTACCAAGGCCTTTTTCCGGCTACCAGGAGTTTATCATGCGCGCGCCCATCGTGATTATTCTGATCGCTGTGCTACTTATTGTCGGCGCGGCGCATTTGTTCCGTCCAGCTACGGTTGCAACCGCCACCGCCGAAACCACATACGAGCGCATCATGCGCACCGGCACGATTCGCTGTGGCTATGTGCTGTATGCGGCGTATGTGCAAAAAGATCCGAACACCGGGCAATTATCGGGGGTCAGTTATGATATCGCCAATGAATTGGCGCGCCGCCAGAATTTAAAAATCGAATGGAGTGAGGAAGTCGGCTGGGGCAGTTTTATCGAAGGCTTAAAAGCCCGGCGTTATGACATGATCTGTAGCGGCGGCTGGCAAGAAGCGAACGAGGGCAAGTTAATTGCCTACGCGCCGCCGATTTATTACCCGGCCTTGGGTTTATGGGTGCGCGGCGACGATACGCGCTTTGACGCCGACTATAAAATATTGAACGCGCCCGGATATAAATTTGTTGCCACCGATGGCAGTTTGACCGGCACACTGGCCGCAGAATATTTTCCCAAGGCGCAGATTTTGGGCCTGCCCAATTTGACGGATTTCGCCAGCCTGTATGCCAACGTGACCACGGGTAAAGCGGATGCGGTGTTGGCGGAAACCTATGACGTGCAGCGGTATTTGGCGCAGAATCCGGGCAGTTTGAAAAACCTGCTCGCGCAGCAGCCGTTGCGGGTGTTTCCGGTCTCGCCGTTGATTTTGCCCAATGACGATTGGCCGTTGCAAAATATGGTCAATGCCGGGGTGAACGAGCTTTTAAATAGCGGGTTTATCGAAACCATTTTGCAAAAATACGGCTTCGGGCCGGAGATGGGTTTGCGGGTGCAAGCGCCTTATCGTTTGCCGCGATAATCTTATATCTTGCGAGCGCAACACTTATCCCAAATTAATTATCTGCCGCGTGTTTTTTGGTATTTTATTTCCGTATGCGAGCCCGCATGATCGCAGCACCGGAGGATACCAATGACCACAGAAACAAAACTCATCCACGACCCTGTCACCCATGGTTATGATCCGCGTGATCCAAAAGTGTTGGCGGCGCAAACTGATTTCAATATTACTCTTGCACTGGCAACATCCCGTGGCAATCCAACAGCAGATGATCAAAAGCGCATCAATGATGCGCTAATCGCCCAAGCGAGAGCGATGCGCCGTGGCAACGCGGCGTGATTTTGTACACTACAATAATAGCCGAATAAAATTATTCTGAAAAATTTAAGTAGTGGATGACCCAAAGGGCGTAAGCCCGTCTTTTGAAACAACCAGCCCGTCCTTCGCTGGCTTCGCCAGCTTCGGCGGGCATAAGACTTCCTAAGGTTGCTGCGCAACCGATGAAGTCTAATGGTGGACTTTGTATCCCAAAGTTGGAACCAACTCCACGACGAAATCCAGAAATTCAGTAATATCATAGTATCTACGGGGATTGATAGGCTTTATGCCGGGCAGGCCGCCCATCTTTAAGTGCTTGATATCCTGTAATTCAATCACCGTGCCGTGATCGAACCAAATCCTATAAAGTTTAAAGAAAATGGCCAAATCTATCGTAATATTGGCCAGAATTGCCTGTTTAGAAGAATAGCGCTAGACAAGCTTGGTTCGGAAAATTAAATGCCTCTCCGCATTGATAGAAATTCTGCACAAATCTTATTCCGCTGCCACTAATAAGGTTCAGAAAATTCTATCAAAGCAATGATAGGATATTGCTTCAGTACGCTTGACCCGCGCATGCTCCCATTGCCAAGCCATTCGGTCTCTACGCATCAATGCTGCTAATTGGTTAGCAGGAAGGTTGCAGCAGGATTCAGGCCAAGCAAGAACGTAATCCCGCCTTTTTAAGGGGGCATGGAAGGATTCAGACGTTTGGGCGTTCCTTGACCAAAATTTGAGACTTGCTATATAATCATAGCCATTAAAGGAATGGCGAGGTTAATTATATGAATCAGCATCATGGAACAATCGACGAGCTAAAGGCACTCGTTAATGAATGTAACCTTTTAGGGGAATGGTCTGAATCACCGACAGGCGGAAACCATACTTTTCGCGCCAAAACGGGTGAAGTTCTTAATTGGTGGCCGAGTAAAGGCACTTTGCAGTTTCAGGGGAAGAGCCAAGATACTTTCAAAGCCGCTATTGCAGCTGTTGCGAGCAAGGGTGAAATTCGTGTAACGCGCCCTGCGGCACCAGCAACTAAGATATTTATTGTTCATGGCCATGATCGTGAGGCCCGTGAACAGTTAGAGCTAATTTTGATGAAGCTAGGACTAGAGCCATTCATTCTGCAAAATACAGATAGTGGCAGCAGGACTATCGTAGAAGCTCTTGAGCAAACAATATATCGCGATAGTGCGCTGGGTATCGTTTTGATGACTCCAGACGATTTTGGTTATTCCAAAAGCGGTACAGAAGCAGATCGAAAACCACGAGCGCGCCAGAATGTTATCTTAGAAATGGGCATGGTTATGGCAGCGCTAAGCCGCGAGCGTATGATCATCCTGAAAAAGGGTGCTATCGAGATGCCCTCAGATGTTGCCGGTATTTTATATAGTGAGTTTAACGATCATGTGCGCGAAGTGGTACCAAAGCTCGTCCAGCGTTTACAGCAATTAGGATTTTTAATTGATGCAAACAGAATTGCAGCGGCCTCCTCTTAAATTACATAATTCAAACCAAGGCAGTTGCTTCGTTTATCCTTGCGCTTACTGTTGGCAAGCCTTTATTACTTTTTGGCATTATAGCTGTCGAAGAAATCTGCAATATCTACTTTCAAAACCTTTGCCAGCTTCTCTAGCAGCTCAATAGTAACATTATGACGGCCCGCCTCTATTTCGCTTAAGTGGCCGTGATTAATTTCAGCTTCCAATGCTAATTGTTCTTGAGTTAGGCCACCCTTTTGGCGTGCTCCCCGAACATTTTTACCTACTAAACTGCGGATATCCATCGCAGTAAGTTAGAGAATTGCACTGACAATGTGTTTCGGTTATAACCGAAATACAGATGTCCTATTGGCTGGTTATTTAAAACTCTTAGGAGGTTAGATGAGAAAGATTTTCATTCTATTCTTAGTCTTTGCTGTTACAGCTTGCGTTTCTTATGTGCCCAAAACAGTAACCTTGTCCTCAAGTTCTGAAGATAGCTTTTCGGGCATCCTCAATTATGACGGGCCATATAGCGGAACCATAACTTTGAACGGGCCGAGTAACGAGAGTTTTTCCGGCAGATTTGTGGTTATTGATAAAACGGCTCAAGCATCTTCGCAAGGCTCAATGGTCGCCCTAACCAATAATCCTCTTCCTAGCACAGCAGTTTTTAATTCTACATCCACCGGCAGCTTACAAGCCCAAGGGTTCTGGAGTGCCATTGGTTCAAAAGGCTCAAAAATGAATTGCACTTTAGAGATAGGACGTGCAGGCCATGGCAATGGTATATGTAAGCATAGTGACGGGAAAAAATATCAAATAATGCTGTAAGAATTGGTGATGCTATATGTCTTTATATGATCAAAAAGCCGCGGAACTACAAAGTGCGGTGATCCATAGCGAGTCGAAAAAAGTTTATTCAATAGCTTATGATGAAGAAACAACAAAACAATCCATTGTTCACGCAAGGCAAGATATCGTGCTGCTAGTTTCACATCTTTCATCAATCAATGACCAAATGGCATCCATAAGATGTTTGCTACTTTTAATCCTATGTGCGCTGGCTTTTTTTGTTTACAGAATCTTACTTTAAATTCGCCCAGCGTTGTTGTTTTTAGTTATTTTAAGTCACAAATACCTTTTATTGAGCAATATAATTGCGGATCTCTTAGTGAAATAAGCATGTTTTAAACACAGAATTTTTTATACTTAGTGCATTAAAAGCCAATAAAATATGACTTCTAATATGACATACACTTCATTTCTATTCGTCTGAAAGATTCAGTGTTCTTTTTTCTGATGTATAATTAGGGCCTATTACTAAATCCTCTCGTTCTAGACTTGGATCCATCATTGATGTTGTAAATATAATTTGATGATCGAACCTAGCTTTATTGGATTCTCGTATTATCAGATTTTGGAAATTGTGACTGCGGTCAATTTGCATCCCTTTATCTTCCACATTGTCCAACAAAAGAAAACGTGGGTGATAAAAACTCGGATCCAGAGTTGCGGCAGATAATAGGGATAAAACCGCAGCATTTTTTAATATAACATTGCTGCTTTCAGCAAAATTCAATTCTTGATCTACCATAATTGCGTCATCTCTAAATAAAAGATTAACGAATTTGGGATCTTTAAATTCGTCCTGACGCGTGATATCGGATTTTAAAACTTCTATAGCAATATTTGATATATCACTTAAAACTTTACCACGTCTTCTATGTGCGTCATTTTCTAAAGATTTTTTCTTGCTCTCAAGATGATTAATAGTGTTTTGAAGTTTGTCCTTTTCCTCGCTTAATTTCTGGATTTTCTCCAATATTTCTTTCATGCGATGTAGGTATTCTATTTCACGCTCTATTTGCCCTAATCTTTGATTCTTTCTAGCCAGGAAGCTCTCTCTTGGAGAGTTGCTCAAATCAAATTGGGTTAGTAGTTTAGCGTTTAAGTCCTCATAGATGTGTCGTAAGGAACGTATTTCTTTTTTTATATTTTCTAATAATAATTCTTTCTCAATTTTAAGTTGGTCAGATTCTCGCAGCTGCATATCTATATCTAGCCGGATATGTAAATATTTTGACTTTATTTTTTCTGCGTCAATTTTTTCTTTACATACAATGCATTGATTAATTGCATTGTTTTTAAGGGGTTCTAAGCAAGATGGGCAATGTGCAAATTCAATATTGCCAATAATCTCCGCTGTTTTTTCTGTTTTGCGAAGACTTTCAGAGAGATTCTTTAAATAATTATTGAATTTATCCAATTCTGCCAGTTCAAAACTTAGAATTTCCGCATCTTTCTCATTTTGCTGTATTGAATTTTTGTTTTTCCTAATTTCCTGGATTGCTTTGTCCCTGTCTAATAAAAAAGAAGTAGCTTCTGAATTGTTCATTAAGCTATCGACTGCTTCAATTTCTGAAATAGCCCTCTGACGTTCTAACTCTAGATTTTTAATGCTTTTGTGAAGAGTATCAATATTTGTTAAGGCTGCTTCATTGGGCAAGTTTGTTATTAATGCTTCTAGCTCTTGTGCCTTTTCTTTAAAAATTTTTACTGCATCTCGTAGTTTGAGTTGCGTTTCATATGCTTCATATGCACTTATGCCACATGCCAAATCACCTACAGCCTCTCGAATGTCAGGGGTATCAAAGCTCTCAAATCTAAATAATCTTGGAGCTGGTGTCCGTTGATCAGAATATAAAAGCCGCATTATTTGGTGCATAGTAATATTGGAGGATTCTTGACTTTGAGCCTCTGGCATCCCTATGGATTTAAACATTATTTGAGAAAAGCTCTCCTGAGTTCCATATCTTTGCAAAGGATAACTCATCCATTTATCCAAAGCATACTGTGCAGCTTCTTCCATTCTCCCAAAAAATACTAAAGGCTTAGCAGGCTTATCGCTAATTTCGCGCCGAATAGTAATGATTGCTTCTTTTGTTCGGATTTCAGCCTGAACCTCGTTGCAAGAAGATGCTGCCTTCTTCCACTTATTTATTTCCCCTCCTAAAGCATAGAAAATAAAATCAGCAATGGTGCTTTTACCAGAGCCATTTACACCCCTGATAATGTTTACGCCCAAATGAAACTTTTCATCGTACACAGATTTTCCAGACCGGATCACTCTAAGCCGATTTAAAGCTAAAAATGATGGCATCATGCGTTAACTCTCCGTAATCCAGTTGCGCCCCGCAATTCAGTAATATTCGCAGATTGTTTAATGGAAAAATATTTTTTTAGAAAATCTATAACAGCGTATTCAGTATCAGTTAATAATTCTGAGAAATGTAGTTTACATAAAGATTTTCCAGATTCTGATAGGCGCACCATGCCATTTTGTAGTTGTTTAGTGTCAATTAAACTTCTCCCAGAAATGCTTTGGAAGGCTTCTTTCTGAACATTTTCCATTTTCTGAAAAAGAATAGGAGCGGATGGATAGCTTAGAAAAGTTTTTTGTGGTTTTGGAATATTTAACTTGTTTAATTCATTCCGTGCAGCTTTTGTTAAGCTGGTTTCATGTAGTAAAGGGGCATTCGCTACATAAAAATCGAAAATATATAATCTCTCTAATGAAACAGGCTCATATTCCCAATAATACAACAACATTACCATTCGCCTTATAGTGTCGTATACATCAAGTTGGGGATACCATAAGCGAAGTTTCATTTTTTATCCCACTTTATATGGCACTGTGCTGTTAGGTAATATATTGCCTTCATAATTAAGCCTGCAGTAATCTTATCTTCTTCAGGATAGTTTTTGCGAATCTCTTCAATTACCTTTTTTTGTAAAGCTTCTTCTATTTCTTCAATTGAGGCACCTTTGCATATTTTTCCATGGTATACATACGTATTAAAACGTTGTTGCACCTCAGATAAAAGATGATCGTGTTTTAGGCGTGCTTCTGTAAACAAACCCAAGCTTATATATCGTTGAGCAAATTTATTCTGGAAGTCATTTGCATGTTGATATTCATGCTCTTTCCCGCCATCAATAAGTTTTTCTAGGAGATCCCTTCGATCTGATGGGGACATTTCTTCATATTCTTCCTCATCAAAAATTATAGCCTGATCATCATTCTTTGTTCTTTTCGGATTAAATATGCCATCTAGATGCTTGCAGAGGCTTCGATATAAAGGCGCATCCCTATCTTTGGGTTTACAAATATTGATATGATCCGCATCAATAGCTACTGCTATAGAATCAGATATGCCAGGACTAGCGCTTTCTTTACTAACAACTAAAAAAATTTTGTTGGTTTTATGTTTCTCATAATAAGCAGCTGTTTTGATCTTTCCTTTTGCGGCCATGCTTTTGTACGCATCATTTAAATCAGTTAAATAACCATCCATATTCGATATAGTTGATACATGGGTTGATGAAAATCTTGGAATGACAGCCTTACATATTTGGGCCAATGAAGCGCCTGAATGAGGGGTAGAGATGAATGCAACGAAACAAGTTTGGTTAAAGATAGCATTCCAATTTTTATTAGTAGCTTCCGTTGCATTGCGTAAAATTTGCTTAGTTAATAACCCGCCAAAACTATGAGTTATAAAAGCAATCGGTTTTTGGCCAATACCATACGTAGACATAAGATCAAGAGTACTTTTTGCTCTTTCAAAAATGTTCATCTCCGATTTGCCCCATTTTTTTAAAGCGCTAATAGGATAACCCAAAGTATAAATATTAGCATTTGGGAAGTGCTCACATAGCCAGCAAGGCCAGAAGTCTTTGGAATCATTGCTCGCTGTCCAAGTCTCGACGGGATCGCCGCTTAAGCCATGAACAAATATAATGTCGAAGCGGCTATTATCCCCTCCACATTTTTTCTCAAATATAAATTCTTCATCCACCATATAGACCTCAGTAACTTATAATTGCATAAATTAAAGTATGATCCGGCATGTCACAAGAAAAAGCATTATATTCACAATATTAGGCGTTGACCCAATCACATATATGTAATATTACATTCATGTAATTATTAGATGGTGACCACTTGAAGACGTCAGAATTTACAAAAACTGAAAAAGCAGTGCTTGACCCAGATAGTCCACTTTCTCGTGTCCTCGACATGATCGAAGAGAGGCGTTACACAGTTAAAGCAGCAGACCTTTCGTCCCGTGTTTTAAGTCACTGGGTGGACCAAAAAATATTACCTAAAATCCCATTGGAAGAGGGTTGCTATAAATTCAGCATACACGATCTCTTTTATATAGAGATTATTAAGACGTTGCGAGAATTTGGGCTATCTATGCCGCAGCTGCGCAAAGTTCGTGAATGTTTAGTTGATATGCCGCAAATAAGCCCCGCATTAATTCAGATATTTGCCAATGACTCAGATCAAACTTATCTAGTAGTGAACAGAGATGGAGTTGCTTGGGTGGTGGGCAGCGATTTCTTGCTTTATGAGAGAGAAGAGGATGAAGACGAAGATCCGATAGATTTTACCTCTTTCATATGCTTGCACTTGAATAAAATTATTCTGCCGCTTCTAAATGATCAATCGAGAGTGCAAATTAATTACCCTATTTGGGGAAATTTATCTAAGCCTGAACGCGAAACAATTTCGGCCATTAGAAAAAAGAATATCGAAGAATTAAGAATAAAATTTAAGAATGGTAAGCCAGTTGAAATTGAAGAAATATGGACTGAAGGAAATGCTAAAAAAGCTATTGAGGATGGCAAATTCCTACAATACGGTCAATTTACCGTTCAGATCCAGAATGGCCGTATGACACATGGACGCATAGCTCGAAAAAAGAGATTCTAATGAAATATTATAAAATCATTTACCTAGCAATGACGCTGACCGGATACCCCGGAGGTGTTTTGCGTATTTTTGCAGGTTATCATGCAAGAATTGGCGAAATACCGCGATATCCTCAGCGGCTTCAGTTTATCAGATGAGGAAGTATTTAATTTAGTAACGCTATTTAAGGGTTTATCGGGAGAAATTTTGGATGAGCAATTCAAAGCATCTCGGCAAGGCGGTAATTTATTGCCGCGTGTCAAGCGCAAAGCAAGTAAGCGAAGGAAACGGTCTTGATACTCAGGAAATGCGGTGCCGTAGTTTTGCTAAAGGCATCGATTATGAAGTGGTAAAAGTTTTCCGTGATGAAGCTATCTCAGGCACCACACATGACCGTAAAGGTTTTAGCGATCTATTAAAATTTTTAGATAAGAATAAAACTAAAAATAAGAAAATTGTAGTGATTGCAGATGATATTGCCCGTTTAGCGCGTGATGTTGAGATCTTCCACACCTATAAGGCCGAGATTAAAAAACGCGAGGCGGAAATACTATTTACTAACCAGAAAAATGATGATTCACCTGAGGGTCGTTTCAGTGAAAATATTCAAGCCTCTGCCGCTCAATATGAACGGGATTCAAATCGTCGCCGTGTAATAACTCGTCAAACCGCACGATTACAGGAGGGGTACTGGGTATATGCGGCGCCTATCGGTTATAAGTTTCCTGGCGGCAAAGATAAGATCATACGAGTTGATGAAACCTACAGCGGAATCATTATTGAGTTATACGAAGGATTTGCTAGTGGTCGTTTCCAAACATATGCGGAGGCCACGAGTTATCTTCAGACCATTCCAGTGGTTCAATCCCGCTATAAAAGCCGTAAAGTTCATAAGGATTTAGCAAAAACGATTCTAACTAATTTTCTATATGCGGGCCATATACAAAAACTGGATCTGGGTATTTCTTTAACTCCCGCCAAGCATCAGGCTATAATTAGTTTGCAATTGTTCCAGATAGTGCAGGATATTATTTCTGGCAAAAAGCGGGTCAACGTCCCTTTTCGCAAGGATAATAACGAAAGCTTTCCATTGCGAGGCTTTATCAATTGCGCTTGTTGCGACTTGCCATTAACTGCCAGTTTTTCTAAAGGACGCAAGGGATACCATGCTTATTATCGTTGTAAATCGTCGCCAAAGGCATGCTACATGGGTGGTAAAAGCGTTCGCAAAGAATTGATTGAAGCCGATTTTGTTAGAATTTTGGAATCGTCAAAGCCAGCGCCGCAAGTTTTGAAATTGGCAAAATGTATATTGGCTGAAGTCCATCAAACCAAAATGAAGACATTTCAGGCTGATTTAAAAAGACTGGAAGCGCAATTAAAGGAATTGGCCGAGGATAAGCAGGGTATTATTAAAAAGCTTGCCAGAACCGAGAATGCCGCTCTTGTGCGAGAGTATGAAAAGCACTTGGCCGATTTAACCGTGCGGGAGACAGCATTACAAAATCAGATAGAAATGGCCGAGACCCAAGACACATCACTTGGAACCGCTTTTAAAACGTTATCAGGCTTCCTGCAAAGGCCGGTGGATGCGTGGGTTAAAGGCAATTACGATCAAAAGCGGAATGTTTTGAAAATGATATTCGCCGAAAAATTAAACTATCACCAAAAAACAGGGTTTGGAACCGCCGCAAAGTCAATGCCATTCAGGCTTATAGCCCTAGAGTGTGATAAAAAAGAAGATATGGTGGACCCAAGCGGGATCGAACCGCTGACCTCCACAATGCCATTGTGGCGCTCTCCCAGCTGAGCTATGGGCCCTCTTAAGCGTATAGGGTGTAGCGTATAGCGTGTAGGCAGCGATAGCGCAATAGGGATTTTTCCCTATACCCTATACCTATACCCTATCCCCTATACGCTATTCCCTTAACTCTACTCTTCTTCGACGATTTCGGCCAAGACGGGCTCGTCCAAATCGTCGCTTTCGATCGCTGGCGCTTCGGCATCGGCTTCGTCGTCGCCTTCGACCTCGACTTCGGGCAGATCGTCCAATTCGATATCCTCGTCATCCTCGCTGGCGGCGGCCAATTTGGCTTTTTTCTTTTTCAGCTTTTCGGCCTCTAATGCCGCGGCGGCCATGGCGGCGGCGTTGCGGCCGCGTTTGGATTTGGTGATCGCCTCGGGATCAATGGTCGTGCCGCATTTCGGGCAGACAATCGGGTCTTTTTTCATGTCATAAAACCGCGCGGTGCAGGACGGGCAAATGCGCTTAACGCCCCATTCCGGCTTGCTGCCTGCGGCCAGGGATAAAAACAACGCGGCGGATTTTTTCACTTCGGGTTTTGCTGGGGGTTTGGCCGGGGGTTTGGCGGGCGGGGTTTTGGCCACGGTCGCCTTTGCCGGGGCGGGTTTTACAGGCGCGGGTTTTGGCGGCTGTTTCGCTGTGGGCTTGGTCAGGGCTTTGGCTGCGGGTTTCAGCGGCTTGTTCGGCTTGGGCGCGGGCTTGGCGGCTTTGGTGGCGGGTTTCTTTGTGGATTTGGCTTTGTTTTTGGCCATGAAATATACCTCGGTTGCGCCGGAATGGGAAAAATGGGGTGATGGAAAAAATTATCGGAACTTGCGGCTTTTGCCCAAAATGCCGCCTCAAGTCAAGCGTGCTGCAAAGAGATTGCAGCACCATTGTGAATCGTCTACAAGCGCGGGGCAAGTATGACCAAAATTTACACCATCGCCATCGACGGGGATTCGGCCGCAGGCAAAGGCACGCTGGCCCGCGCCCTGGCCGCAGCCTTGGATTTCGCCTATCTGGATACGGGGTTGTTATACCGCCGCACCGGCTTTAACCTGTTGAAAGAAAACCGCGAAATAACCGAATCGACCGCCGCCGCCGCAGCGGCGATGGTTACATTGGCCGATTTGGCCGAACCCAGCCTGCGTAGTGACGAGGTGGCGCAAATGGCGTCCAAGGTGGCGGTTTTTGCAGCCGTGCGCCAAGCATTATTGCCGATTCAGCATAATTTCATCGCCCACCCGCCGGGGGGTAAACGGGGTGCTGTATTAGATGGGCGGGATATCGGCACCGTCATTTGTCCATCGGCGGATATTAAGTTTTATGTTACCGCCGATCCGGCCATCCGCGCCTATCGCCGCCAGAAAGAGTTGCAAGATAGCGGGATTACCGCTACAACGGCGCAGGTATTGGACGATATGCTAAAACGCGATACGCGTGACCGGACCCGTTCGGTTGCGCCAACGCAAATGGCCGAAGATGCCTGGCCCATCGACACTAGCGGACAAAATCCGCAAACGGTGTTAAGCCAGGCGCTGGCCATAGTATACCGCGCAATACCACAATTGGCCAAACAGTAGGCGTTTTGGGTCGAGCTTGCTCCCCATAATGCTGAAAATAAAAAGGCCAAAACACGTGGCAGGATGACCGACACCCCTGTGCCAGGGGGTGTATTCCGCTTGCCCGTGATCTTAACAAACGCCGACCGATACGGCGGCGTTTGCCCGAAAGCGAGTAAAGACAATGGCAAAAGCAAATACAGCATTTAAACAAATGGATCCCAACGAGACCGGCGGTGATTTCGCCGCATTGTTGGACGAATATTTCACCGGACGCGGCAATGGCGAAGGTAACGTCGTGCGCGGCATGGTCGTCAACATCGACGGCGATTTCGCCACGGTTGATGTCGGCCTGAAATCCGAAGGCCGCATCCCTTTGCGCGAATTTTCGCAAAACGGCCAATCGCCCGAAGTGAAAATCGGCGATCTGATCGATGTGTATATCGAACGCTATGAAGACAAAGACGGCATGGCCGTATTGTCCCGCGAACGCGCCAAGCGCGAAGAATCCTGGGTCGTATTGGAGCGCGCGCATCAAAACCAAGAACGCGTCACCGGCACTATTTTCGGCAAGGTCAAAGGCGGTTTTACCGTCGATCTGTCGGGTGCGATCGCATTCTTGCCCGCATCCCAAGTGGATATCCGCCCCGTGCGCGATGTCGGCCCCTTGATGAACACCCCGCAGCCATTCGTGATTTTGAAAATGGACCGCAAGCGCGGCAACATCGTGGTTTCGCGCCGCGCCATTTTGGAAGAATCGCGCGCTGCATCTCGCAGCGAATTGGTCAGCAATTTGACCGAAGGCAGCGTGTTGACCGGTACCGTCAAGAACATCACCGATTACGGTGCGTTCATTGATTTGGGCGGCGTCGACGGTTTGCTGCACGTCACCGACATTTCCTGGAAACGGGTCAACCACCCGTCCGAGGCTTTGACCGTGGGCGCGCAACTTAAAGTCCAAGTCATCCGCATCAATCAGGAAAATGGCCGCATCTCCTTGGGCATGAAACAGCTGGAGCAAGATCCATGGTCGGCCGTTGCCGCCAAATATGTCACGGGCACGAAATTGCGTGGCCGGGTCACGAACATCGCCGATTACGGCGCGTTCGTGGAATTGGAACCGGGCGTCGAAGGCTTGGTGCACGTCTCCGAAATGAGCTGGACCAAAAAGAATGTCCACCCGTCCAAGATCCTGTCCGCTTCGCAAGAAGTCGAAGTCATGGTGTTGGATGTCGATATGAACAAGCGCCGCATTAGCTTGGGTCTGAAACAAACCATGGCCAATCCGTGGGAGACGATCCAAAGCCAATTCTCGGTCGGTACCGAATTCGAGGGCGAGATTAAAAATATCGCCGATTTCGGTCTGTTCGTTGGCTTGATCGGCGATGTGGACGGCTTGGTCCATGCCAACGATCTGTCTTGGGACAAAGAAGGCGCCGAGGCATTAAAAGCCTATAAAAAAGGCGACATGCTCAAAGTACGCGTCTTGGATATCGATGCGGAAAAAGAGCGCGTGGCATTGGGTGTCAAGCAATTGACCAGCGATCCGTTCGAAGCATCCTTGGCCAAGTTGAAAAAAGGCGATGTGGTTACTTGCACCATTACGCAATTGACCGATGGCGGCCTCGAGGTATTGGTGACCGAAGGCGTCACGGGCTTTATCCGCAAGGCGGATTTGGCGCGCGAACGCACCGAACAACGCGTCGACCGTTTTGCGGTGGGCGAAAAGATCGATGCCAAGATCACTGCTGTCGAACGCGCCAGCCGCAAAGTCAGCCTGTCGGTCAAAGCCCGCGAAATCGCCGAAGACAAAGAAGCGATGGAGCAATATGGCTCGACCGATTCGGGTGCGCGTTTGGGCGATATCCTGGGCGCAGCCCTGGGTCGCGCTACCGCCAGCAGCGATGCGGAAGAAAAACCCAAAGCCAAAAAGAAAAAGGCCGACAAGGCCGAAACCGCCGCCGAATAAACCGGCTGCCAGTTGGCAAAACAAAACCCCGCCCAGCAATGGGCGGGGTTTTTTATGCGACTCGGAAAAACTAGCGACGACGACGCGTAGCCATTAACCCACCCAAAGCCAACAAGCCTGCAGCAGCTGGAGTAGGAATCATCACATCCGATTGCGACGTACCCAAACGAACTTCGTCCAGATCATTTGCGCCAGCAACCGCCATACGAAGGCTGTTAATTCGTACAATTGATGCTATGGGAGTCGTATAGGCAGGAGTGCCCAGATTCGCCGACTCCGGATTGACCCATAACGAGAAGCTGTTTTGATCGGCACGAAACACAAATAATTGCGCTTGGTCATCGGTGCGATACGAAACGGCTGGCGTGCCCAAAATGCCATTCACGCCTACGCCGGCAAAAGGCGTGTAAAAATATACGCCAATATTCTGGTTGTTGGCAGTTGTGGTATTCACCGAGAAATCTAAACCTGTAGGCATGTTAGTCGAACCAACATTTTGTACCAAAAATGATCCCCAAATCGTATTGTTGGCCGAATTGTCATATGTAAAATTGGTGCTAAGGCCAAAGCTGGGGGCAAGCCCAGAAAAACGATTAATACTACCCGGCAAAGCCCAAGGATTGGATAGAGAGCCCGCCGCAATCAGGGTCGGGACAACATCCATATTTTCAACACGGTTCGGATTGGGCTCGGGCAAAGAACCGGTAGGATAAACACCAGTAGGGAAATCAAAGGGCTCATAAAAAATCACTTGGCCAACAGCAGGCGTGGTCGTAGCAACGGCCGCAGCGAGCGCGGCGGTTGCGGCGGTAGCAGAATATCCAAATCGCATAATTGGTTCCTTTAGTAAGAATTGAGATTTGTGTTGATAAAGAGCGTTAATAGTTGTGTCAACCATGCACAAATTAAGTTTTTATGACACAGTCGCGGCACAAAAGATGCTATTGACCCCCCCGGCAAAATCTGGCATTTTTGGTTAAGTATTTGAATTGTCTCAAGTTGTTTTCCTATTTGCCTGGATTGGTATCTGATGACCCGCTCGGAATTGATTGTCACTCTGGCCGAAAAATATCCGCATTTGCTCCATCACGATCTGGAACGGATCGTCGATTGTGTGTTTGATTCGATCACCGGCGCCTTGACCCAGGGCCATCGTGTAGAATTGCGCGGCTTTGGCACTTTTGGCACGAAAACCCGCCGTGCCCGTTCCGGCCGTAACCCGCGTACCGGCGATACGGTGCATGTCGCCGAAAAACGCGTACCGTATTTCCGCACCGGCAAGGAATTGCGCGCCCGCCTGAATAAAAAAACCGAAACCGTTTAAATCCGCCGCAAGGGCGCTAGGTCTGGAAAAATAGATGCGTTGTTTTTTGAAAATTGTTGCCTATGTCATCTTTGCCGTGCTGGCAATTTGGCTGCTGACGTTTACGGTTTATAACCATGATTTGCTCAGCCTGAATTTATGGCCTTTGCCGTATGCGCTATCGCTGTCGGCCGGGGTGCTGATGATTTTGTGCTTGGCTGTAGGATATTTGATCGGCTATGTGCATCGCTGGTGCCGCCAAAGCTGCGGCAAAAAAGCATAAGGATTGAAACGTGGAAAATTTATCCGCTATTGAACGGGTGTTATGCGCCATTGATACCGACGATTTGGTGTTTGCCACCAAATTGGCCAAGGATTTGCGCCCCTATGTCGGCGGCTTTAAACTGGGATTGGAATTTTTTACCGCCCACGGCCCCGAAGGCGTGCGTAAAATCCAGGAATTGGGCATGCCCATTTTGCTGGATTTGAAATTCCACGACATTCCGAACACGGTCGCCGGTGCAGTGCGCGCTGCCACCCGTTTGGGCGTGGCGATGTTGACCATCCACACCGGTGGCAGCAGCGATATGATGCGCCAGGCCGTCACCGCCGCGCAAACGGCTGCGGGCGAGGCGAATGTACCCATACCGCAATTATTCGGGGTCACGGTTTTAACCTCGCTGGACGATAATGATTTGATGGAACTGGGCTACAAGCAAAAAGCATCGGATCGCGTCAAACGCCTATCCGAAATGGCGCAATTATGTGGGCTGTCGGGCGTTGTCGCCTCGGCCCGGGAATTGCAACTGCTCGAAGAGCAGCACGGGCCCAATTTCCGCTTTATCACCCCCGGCATCCGCCCGGCTTGGGCTGCGGACGCGCATGATCAAAAACGCGTGCTGGAACCGGCGGCCGCAATCGCGGCTGGGGCCGATTACCTGGTCGTGGGCCGCCCGATCACCCGCGCCAAGGATCCTATCGACGCCGCCAAGCGCATTTTGGCCGAAGTGCAAAGCGCCATTCGTTAATCATTTTCGTTATAGGCAGCGCCCTTGAATTGGCTAACCAATATCGTCCGTCCGAAAATCCGCGCCCTGGTCGGCGCGCGCGAAGTGCCGGACAATTTATGGACCAAATGCAGCGGCTGCGGACAGATGCTGTTCTCGCGCGATTTGGAGGCCAATGCCCAGGTCTGTCCGTTATGCGGTTATCATTTCCGCCTAGCGGTCAAAAAGCGCCTGGCCATGATTTACGACAACGCCCAATATGAAACCATCGCCACGCCAAAGGTGCCGGTCGATCCATTGAAATTCAAAGACAAAAAACGCTATAGCGACCGGCTGCGCGATGCGGCCGCACGCGGGCATACCCATGACGCAATTGTCGTTGCCGCAGGCAAAGTCGATGGCATGGAATTGGTCACCGCCGCCTTTGATTTTGAATTCATGGGCGGATCAATGGGTACCGCCGTGGGCGAAGGTCTGGTGACCGCAGCCGAACACGCCGTGCGGCGCAAGGCGCCGTTGCTGGCGATTCCCGCATCGGGCGGTGCCCGCATGCAAGAAGGTATTTTATCGCTGATGCAAATGCCGCGCAGCACGGTTGCCAGCTTGCGCGTTAAGGAAGCCGGTCTGCCTTATATCGTGTTACTGACCGATCCCACCACGGGCGGGGTCAGCGCGTCGTTTGCGATGCTGGGCGACATCACCCTGGCCGAGCCCGGGGCGGTGATCGGCTTTGCCGGGGCACGCGTGATCGAGGAAACGATTCGCCAAAAATTGCCCGAAGGCTTCCAAAAGGCGGAATATTTGCTGGACCACGGTATGGTCGATGCGGTGGTCAAGCGCCATGATTTGCGCGCCACCATCGCCCGGTTGATTGGTTTATTGTATTACCAAAAAAATCAGCCCCCCAAGCAAGCGTCCTAAAAAACCTTTTTTATCCGCGAAATATTTTGTTGCGATATCGTTTCAAGGTTGACTTGACGCGGCAATTTCCTATATTTTCCGCATCTTTCCCATTCAATCGCAACGGAGCATATAATGAATTTCAAGAAAATCGTATTCGCCTTGGCGGCCATCGTGATCGCCATCGGCGTCGCCCAGTACATGGGCATGGCGCAACCCACCGCCACCAGCAGCGATGTTAGCGCATCGGCCGAGCAAGCTGCCAAAAGCTTGAACGACGCAGCCGCGCAATCCACCGCCGCCGCCAATCAATTGGCCCAGGAAACCACCGCCGCTATCAACAACGCGATCAGCAGCAATAGCAGCAGCAACATCGTTGCCACCGCTGCCGCCAATAGCAGCTTTAAAACCTTTACAAGCTTGGTTGCCGCAGCTGGTTTGAGCGAAACTTTGTCCGGCCCGGGCCCATTTACCGTGTTTGCCCCTAGCGATGCCGCATTCGCAAAATTGCCGGCCGAAACTTTGGCCAGCTTGCAGCGCCCGGAAAACAAAGCCCAGTTGCAGCAGATTTTGTCCTACCATGTTGTCAGCGGCAAATTGGCCAGCAGCGAATGGTCCGGTAAAACCGCAAGCCCGCAATCGGTTGCCGGTTTGAACCTGAGCATCGATGGCAGCAGCAACACCATCAATGGTGCAAAAATCGCCTCGGACAGCATCACCGCCAGCAACGGCGTGATCTACTCGATCGACACCGTTTTGCAGCCGAATTCGGCCAGCAGCTTGACCAACTAATTATTGGTTTTGTAGAACAAGGCGGCCCCAACGGGCCGCCTTTTTTTATGCTTGCTAAATTCGTGACGCCGCCTAGATATTGACGCCATGGACCCATTTACCCACGGAATCTTAGGCGCATCGGCCGCTTTAACCCGCGCTAAAACCAACCGGACCACGCTGGCGGCGGCGATTATCGCGGGCCTGTGCGGCGGCATGTTTCCGGATATCGATATTTTCATCCGCAGCGCCGAAAACCCGTTATTGCAAATTCAATACCATCGCCATTTTACCCATGCGCTGGTCTTTGTGCCCCTGGGTGCTGCCATCGTCGCCTTGGGCTTGTGGCCGTTATTGCGGCGCTATGCAAGCTTGGCGCGATTATGGATGTTTGCCGCCCTGGGCATGGTTACGCACGGCGTGTTGGACGCGTTCACCAGCTACGGCACGCATTTGTTTTGGCCGTTCACCAATGCCCGCACATCCTGGAGTTTCGTGTCGGTGGTCGATCCGATTGTTACCATCGCGCTGCTCATCGGCGTGATCGGTTTTTACCGCAGCCACAAACGCGCATGGGTCATAGGCGCATTGGCGTTTTTCGCCCTGTATTTGGGATTTGGCGGCATCCAAAATTACCGTACCGAAAATGCGATGCGGGCGCTTGCCCAAACGCGCGGGCATAGCGTTGAGTTGATCGAGGTGAAATCCACCTTGTTCAACAACATCGTCTGGCGCAGCAATTACACCAGCAACGGTGTCATTTACAACGACGGCTGGTATATGGGCCCGTTCGGCGGCATGGTGCATTATCCGGGCGGACAAGTGCCACAATTGAACATGGCACGGGATTTCCCGACCCTGCCCACGGATTCGGTGTTGGCCCACGATATCGAAAAATTCCGTTTTTTCTCGGCTGGGTTCGTGGGTGTCAAACCCGATGACCCAAGCGTGATCGGCGATTTCCGCTACGCGTTGCTGCCCGATGCGATTGGCCCGTTATGGGGGATTCGCATCGATACGACACAGCCCAGCCAGCACCCCGCATTCGAAAGTTTCCGTCAAATGACGGATGCAACCTGGGCGCGGTTTTTTGCCATGTTGCGCGGCAAGGAATTGCCCCCGTCGTAACAGTGCATAACTCGGCCTTGTAAGGGGGGCGCCGGGCGGACTATGGTCGGCGCCAGAGGTGCCCCATGCCGTTTGAATTAATCCTGCAAAATCTATTCAGCCCCGCCGTGTTATGTTTCATGCTCGGCGGTTTGGCCGCCATGCTGAAAAGCGATTTGCGCGTGCCGCCGCAAATGCTGGAAACCATTTCCATGTATTTGCTGTTCGCCATCGGCCTGAAAGGGGGATTTGCTTTACAAAGCGCGGATTTAACCGGTTTTGCCCCTGCCCTAGCCGCGACCCTGGCCTTGGGCGCGATTACGCCCATTTTGGCGTTTGTGGCAGCGAAAAGTTTTTTGCGCCTGGATCGCACCAACGCGGCCGCCGTCGCCGCGCATTACGGATCCGTATCGGCGGTGACGTTCATGGCAGCACTCAGTTTGGCCAAATACCAAAACATCCCGGTCGAGGGGTTTATTTACGCCTTGTTGGTAGTGCTGGAAATACCGGGGATTGTGATCGCGTTATTGCTGGCCAAACGCCAAGTGGATGATCCGAACCAAAGCATTGGCGCCGTGCTGCACGAGGCGGTGACCGGTAAAAGCATTATTTTATTGGCGGGCGGTATGGCCGTGGCCTGGTTAAGCCCGCCCATCAGCCACGAACCATTACAAAGCGTATTCATCAACCCGTTTCAGGGCGTGTTGGTTTTTTTCCTGCTGGAATTGGGCTATGTGGCGTTTTCACGCCTTAAGGAAATCGAACAACCCATGCCCAAATTAATGGTGTTTGGCGTGGTTATCCCCTTGGTCTTTGGCCTGATCGGCCTGGGTTTGGGGCATTGGGCCGGTTTATCGGCGGGCGGGATGGCGATTATAGCGGTGATGGCGGCCAGCGCATCCTATATCGCAGCGCCCGCGGCCGTGGGCATGGCCCTGCCCGCAGCCAATCCGGCGATTTATTTGACCCTAGCCATATCCATCACCCTGCCGTTTAACATCGGTTTTGGCATTCCGTTGTATTTCGCTTTGGCGCAGATGTTGGCTGGGGGCGGGTTATAGATCATTAAAAGCGTATAGCGGTTAGCGGTTAGCGGATAGCGTATAGAATTTAACCAATCCTACCCTTGCCCCTCTATCCCCTATCCCCTATAACCTATTCCCTGTAGTGAGGATGGGTGGCCGCCAACCGTGAGCAATTTATTGCGAGCGGGCGGAATATAAAACGAGGCCACCGATTGATACTGAGTAGTGCTTAAATAGTGAGGATGGGTGGCCGAGTGCCATCCATGAGCGCAGCCAAAGGTTTTGCAGGAAGCAAAACCGTCTTGGCTAGGCGCGAGTGGACTTAAAAATTTGAACCACTCGGCCGATGGTGCTGCAAAGTTCGATAGTGAGGATGGGTGGCCGAGTGGTTGAAGGCGCACCCCTGGAAAGGGTGTAGACGTTAATAGCGTCTCGTGAGTTCGAATCTCATCCCATCCTCCATTTCTTTTATTGAAGCCTCTCTCTAATTTTGTGTGGGCGTTTTAGGGGCCGCGATTTCGGCCCGTTCCGCCGTTGTTTGTGCCGCTATGCCGGACCGGCAGGTGTTGCCAACCACCGGAATTTCTCCCTAATTTTTGCACTTCCGCCAATTTCATCTCAAAACAACCGAACCGGACGGCGAGCAGTACGACATTTCCACCCTTGGGAATGTTGGAGATTCTTTTCTGTGTTTTGAACCTCATTCGTATCGCCAAAAATGTATCCAACTGCTGGCACCCGAAAATATTTTTTTATGATTAGCACCAATAAGTTGCGCCTGATATTGGGCAAAAGTGGCCAACAAAACTTGACTTTGTAAAATTTATATGGCATATTTTGTCATGATTACAGAACTGTGATCATTTGACCGACGGGTCAACAAAATCCCCTGCAAAGCCTTATGGCGATGCGGGTTTTTTTATGTCCGCACGACGCAAGTCGGGGCGGATTTTTTTTATGTGCACACATAAACCTTTATAAAGGAAAACCATATGTTCTACAGAAAGCCCCCTGGTTCGTACGGACCGGGATTCGGTCGCCTTGATGCCACGATGAATTGGACAGGGCCAGCCCCTAAACCACAACCCCGGCCACAGCCAATAATTATGCAAACGGGATACCCAGCGCTTGATCTCATCGCAGGCTTGGGGCAAGTATTCAACCGCCCGATGGGTACACCGCCGACTTTTCCGCCCGATAATAATTCCGGTGGCAGCTGGGGCTCGGATTTACCGGATTATGGATCTGATGAATTACAATTCCCAGATAGAAGACTGCCCCAGCCGTCAAAACCCGGAGAGCCGCATATCTCAAAAATGCCTTGGCCACCTAAAACCTATGATGTCGAAGGCAATTTATTACCCAACCCACCTCTATCATCAACTCGCATCGAACATGCTATTGTCCGACCACCTCGCCCGCGCGAGCCGGAAATTTCGTTGGCCGATGCTTTTGTTCTGCCTTGGCAAAATGACACCGAACAACAAGATTGGCTAAAACGCTGGGACATCCAACCTGCGAATGATGCGCGGTATCTGCCTACATTTCCTGAACCTAACGATACCACCACCGGTGCCGATATTCGCCGCGACTGGCATAATAGCTACAAGGATTTCGCCAAAAACACTATCGGACAGTACGCGCCGATGTTTGCCGAACAAATGCCGCAACCGCAACCACAACAATCCTATGGCGATTTCATGGGCGAGGTAAAAAATACCGCAAGCACTCTTGTCAACAGCGCCGCATCGCAATTGGGTGGCGGGTTGGGCAGTGCGCTAAGCTTTATCCCAGGCCTTGGCCCGATTATGGAATTGATCGGCCAAGGTGCCAATATCGGCAGTACCGTTGCCGGCGCAACGGGATTGGGTGGGGAGAAGGCGGGTACTATCCTCAACCTCGTCGGCAACATCGCTAATGGCGCGGCGGGTGGTGCGAGTGCAGCGGGCGCGGAAGAATTCGGTCCGGCCATACCCAGCGAAGGCGGAATGTTCTCTGGCTTGCGCCCGAATCAGCCACCATCGGCGACAGCACTAGGCACCCCACCCTTCAAACCCCAGCCCGCGCCTGCAGCATCGGATGGAGAGGGAAGCTGGTTCAAACCACTCGATCAAATGTTCCAAGAAATCGACGAACGCCAAGCGCGTGGCGAGACTTTTGATGAAAAGAATAATGTTTGGGTAAAGCCTGCGACGGCAACAGGCTCGGCATCAATACCGCAAGAAAAAAGATTTGGTCAGGTAGCGGAAGATTCCGAATTAAATCTCCCTAAGCCGCCTTATCCTGCTTGGCCAAAAGATCAAATGCCCGCATCACCGTTCGATCCCAACCGCCCGCCATCACCCACCCCGCAACCGGAGCCGGAACAATATGGGCCGGAGATGCCGGAAGCTACGGCAAATAAATCGCCATCAAAAATCCCTTATAATCCGCATAGAGTTATGCCAACTCCTGCCGATACAACCCTGCTAGGGGCAACGGACGCGATAGGTCCGTTGATGCAAGGTCCGGCAGCCGATAAAGTGCTAGGAAAAATTTTAGATGCAAAAGAATTGGGCAAGAATTTAGATAGAGCAGGAGATGAATCATATAAAGAAATTTACGGCGGAGCCGGAAAAAGTATTTATTCAGATACATCAAAAGCGGAACATAAAAACATACTAAATGAAGTCGATAATCAAATTAAGGCTCATACGGATGCAGGAAATGCCGAGGATGTTGAAATATGGAGAAGATTTAAGGAGCTTACGATTAAGGAACGGGAGAATATGGAAAAAGGCGTTGGCATAAATATACTTCAAAGGCTTCATAACGATGAAATCCGAAGAAAGTTGTTGGGCCAATTAAAAAATGGTATATCAACGGATGCCCCGGAACAGCGGAAATAGGATAGAGAATGCGCCCCATATTGATCCTGCTTTTAACTTCTATTTTTCTTTTTGCTCCAAATATTACTTTTGCAAAAGGGTGCGATGATGAACTGCCATCGGCTTTTCCGGAGAAGTTGTTAGGTGTAGCAACAGATTTTGCTTATTATTTATATAAAAAGGAAATTCCTTGGGCGGAAACCGATGAGACGCGCACTATGTGGCGGAGTTGGGCTATGGGAACTGTTGTGGTTCCCTTACGCTCGACTGGCTCTCCAATAGCGGCAATATATAATCCGCTTTTCAATCAAGCGTTATTTTTAAGATTCGATGCGCAATCGGGGGATGCTCAATATGGTTACTACGATTACGGCAGGCCGGATTTTTATGACGGTAAGCCATTATTAATTCTTGAACCGGTTAAAGAAAATTTTGAAATGGTTCGTTGTCGTATGTTGAACACAATTAATGATGGTCAGGAAGAAAAATTCTTTAAAACTCACCCGTCGACTGTTACATCTCTTAAAGAAAGTCCAGCTATGATTTATGTTTTGCGGGGCGCGGGTCAAGTAGAGAAGGCCTATTCCAAACAGCCGTTATTGGCAAAATTCCATGATGGCTCGGTAAAGCTTAGTGATTTTGAAAATACTCTTGCCGATCCTAAAAAGGCCTCATGGCTAAAGAATAATTTTGGAAATTCGCATATCGATCAATTTCAAAACTCCTTAATCAGCTACAGAACGGACGATGGCGTTGTCAGTGCCATTATGTATTCTCCGTTCGCGCAAAAGAAGATAATGCTTTTGGTTAGTTTTCCTAGCGATAAATATGAGCGATGGTTTGTGGATGCTATATGCTTTGATAACTGTGAATCCCGAAAAGAATTTCCCCCTAATTAAATAGGCTAAAATGCGCTAGCGGCGATCATTTTCCTTTGCTCGTCCCAATCCATATTGCGAATTTTGATCAAATGCTCCAGCCGCAACATGCGCGGCTGGGTGCCGTTCAAGATAGATTCGATAATATCAGGCGCAAGACAAGTTAGCGTCATCACCCGCACGACATACGCATCTGTCAGGCTCTCTTTTTTGGCAAGATCGCGGATGGATTGCGCCTTGCCGGTTTCGATCGCGTTGCGCCAGCGCAAGCCTCGAATAATTGCCGTGATCATTTTTTTATCGGGCTTTTGGATTGGTTTTTCCACGGGCACCGCGTCGTTGGAAGCAATCAGCCATTTACGGCCAGCCTTGCGGAACGGCTTGACCGGCAAGCGGATGGTGACAACATCGTCAGTCATGCGATTTTCCTTTCGGGTGGCTGGGGTGGCAGAATAGTTTGGGCGAAATCGCCAATACCGCTTTTGTGGATTTTCAGATCGATCCCGTCCATCGTGACCACGATTACGCTGATAAGCAATTTCAGTAAATTATTCTGCTCCGCCGGATATAATTGATCCCAAATCTGTTCAAACCGATGGATCGATTCAATCAATTCCTTCTCGCTCATCATCTCTGCTGGATCTGGATTCTGCGCGTAATATAAATCTAGCACTTTCGCGGTGATCTGCGGCGCGCGCAGTAGATGTTTGACCTGCGCCAGCACTGCCGCTTCCAGCTCGCCCGCCGAGATGGAGCGGAAATCGCAGGCGCTTTTGCCGCTCTTAATGGTGCTGCTGCAAACGTAATAACGGTAAATTAGTTTCCGGTCATGGCTACGCGTATGCGATGGCACCATCGCCGATTGGCAGCATCCGCATTGCACAAGGCCGCGCAGCGGGGCTGGAACATTGCCGCGCGTGATATTGCCCCGTGCCTGCGCGTTAGTGGACAGAATTTGCTTTACCTGCTCCCACGTCGCGAGATCGATGATCGGCTTATGTTCGCCGGGAAAAGATTTATCCTTATGCACCGCCTCGCCGATATAGAGGCGGTTGTGCAGGATGCGGTAAATGTCTTGCTTACAAAAATGCTTACCCTCACGGAAGTGTCCGGTTCTGGTCTGCCAGGATTTCTTGCGGATACCATTTTCGTTCAGCTCCCGCATAATGGTGGTGCAGGAACGCAGCGCGATAAACCGCTCGAATATGCGGCGCACGATTTTTGCCTCGGCTTCGTTCACGATCAGCTTGCGGTCGATAGCGTCATAGCCCAAGGGTGGCGTTCCGCCCATCCAGATGCCTTTCTGGCGGCTGGCGGTATGCTTGTCCCGAATCCGCTCGCCGATGACCTCACGCTCGAACTGCGCGAAGGAGAGCAATATATTCAGCGTTAGTCGTCCCATAGAGTTAGTGGTATTGAAATGCTGCGTGACCGAGACGAACGAGACACTGTGGCGGTCGAACACCTCCACCAGCCGCGCAAAGTCCATCAGCGAGCGCGACAGACGGTCGACCTTGTAGACTACGATCACGTCGATCCGGCCAAGCTCGATATCTTTCAGCAAGCGTTGCAAACCTGGCCGATCCAACGTGCCGCCCGATACGCCGCCATCGTCATAAGTTTGCTCCACCGCAATCCAGCCCAATTCCCGCTGGCTTTGGATATAGGCCAAGGCTGCTTCGCGCTGCGCATCTAAGCTGTTGAATTCCTGATCCAACCCTTCCTCGGAAGATTTGCGCGTATAAATGGCGCAGCTCAATTTGCGCGACGGCGGATTGAGCGGCTTTTGATTCATCACGCGCTCTCCCGTCTAAGGCCAAAAAATCGCGGCCCGCCGCAATGCTGACCGCTGATTTTCTTGGCAATGGAGGATAGAGATTTCCATTTTCTGCCCTGATATTCAAAGCCTTCGCTCAAAATCGTAACGCTATGCAATACGCCGCCCCATTCCCGCACCAGCCTTGTTCCTGCAACCATGGAAGGACGTTGTTTTTTGAGGGCGATTTCTTTGCAATTTTCTTGTTCTGCGATCAATCTTTCGATACGGCGTTTTGCGGTATCGGATAACCCACCATAAGTCAATTCCTGCAGCCGGTAACTTAGGCACTTGATCATAAAGCCCCGGCGGTAATTCGGCGGCTCTTTGCCGAAATATTGCCGCCATGACCCACGCAGTTCCGCCATCGATTTATGGTTCAGCCCTGCGATTTGCAGGCGGATGGGATTAAGGATGGGTTGCATCATGCGCCTCCCAGTTTAAAAAATTTCTCTGCATCAACGGGAGAGCGCGCGATATGGGCTGCTAGGGCCGATAAGTTTTGCCAATGCCTTCCCATGCAAAAATACCCGCGCCGCAGGCATTTGATGCGATACACCTCTGCCCCATAACGAAAATCCAAAATTCCATCGGTGCCGAATCCTGTCCGCACGGGCTGTGGCGCGCAATCATGTTTATCGAGCAGCATGTCCAATTCCTTGATTGCTTCTTCGCCCAAATTCGCATGGAATAATTCCAGCAAATGCAGATGCAATATCTGCCGGATGATCTCCTTGTCCAAATCGGGCGGCGACTGCGCAAAATATTTGACCCAGAACTTTTGCAGCCGTTCCAAATCCGTGCGCGCGACATCCTGTAATTCTGATTTGATGTTTTCCGATAATTTCTTCATTTCCACTTTCCTTTCCGTGCATGAACGCTTCGTCCGGCTACAGAGTCGAGCAGAATCGAAGCAATCTTTGGATTCAATTTCCGTCCGTCCGATCATTTCCTGATCTGTGTTTGCGAGCGCCACTGAAACAGGAATAACGAAAATGGAAAAGAGGCGAACGGTTTGCCGCACAAGGGCAAAAAGCGGCAAACCATGTTGTAACTAACTGAAATTAAAACAAAGAAGGGGCAGACCGTTCGGCTTTATGGTGTGACCAAACAAACATGCGCCGCCAATCTCCGGAACTGTGCGGAGGTTGCGGAGGTTCATTTCTAAGTCACTGAAATCATTCGCGGAGGTTTTATGCGGAAGTTGCGGAAGTACGGACGTAACCGATTGATTTTATTGCGGAGGTTTGCGGAAGAGAGTCACCCCCCATACCCCCCTGCGCACTCCCGCGCCTGCGCGGGCGCGGAGTGCGCGTATCGTTCGCACAAGCGGTTGTGATGTCATTGCAAAACTCGGTACGGTTGCAAAGAAATTTGTTGCAACAAATTCATGCGTGACTGTCGGCGCGGAACTTGCCAGGATTCGGATGCGATCATCGCAGTCAGCGCCGCAGGGGCGCGTCAACTGGAAAGGAAAATTTTATGACCAAGTATTCGATCATCACCCCGACAAAACCGAAATCCGATCTTGATCTCGCAATCAAGGAAGCCATGGAACAACTGCAGCCTCTCGCGGTTCTGGAACAAGAGGCGCAGCGCCTGCAGGAGGCACAGCTCAAGCTGGAAAGCCGTAAAAAAGAAATCGGCGAAGCCCTGCGCGCCGCCATTGCCCGCGCCGGATTGAACGAGGCGGAACGATTGCTGGGTAACCCCCAAGCCACCGCCAGCGATCAGGACGGCGCAAAGCTGACAGAGCTGCGCCAGCAGCAGGAAAACTTGGTAATTGCTGCCGAAACCCTGCAGGCGAAGCAAGGGCAACTGGACGAGAAAATTATCGAGCATCAGGCCATCGCGTCCAACGTCCAAGGCAAGATCGTCGGTTTGATACTGGCACAGTTGCGGTTGGAACTGATGCCGCTCTGCGCTTCGCTCGTCTCCATGCGCAACAAGATCGCCGCCATTCGTACTACGCTCGGTGTCAACAACTTCGCGCGGAAGTTGGAGGAGTTGCAGATTCTCGACCCTGTCACCGGCGAAAACATTCTCCCCATCACGCACTACCCGCAGGCGCGCCTCGGCGAACCCCGCCAAGACCCGTGGCGCAACGACAAGGACGCCGCAGCACTGCACCAGAAGCTCGAACCGATAGACAATTTGCTGCGCACCTACCGCCGACGTCTCAGCCGCGCCGAAACCGCCCAAACAAACCACGATGCGACCAGCGGCCAAAGCCAACAAGAGTTCATCGGCTTGCCAGGCTAGAATTTCTCGGGTCCCTCCTGGCCGATGACGTAACGGGTGGGCGCCGCGCGCGGTTTTTTTAGCGTCTGGGGAGGAAAACGGGTTACAGGTTACGAGTTACAGGTTACAGAGCTACCCAACATTCCTCAACCGTTGCATATTCTGCCGCAGTTAGGGCACCGAGCAAGTTGTTGCAGATTTTACAACAACTGAGGTTTCGGCATATGCAGATTTTGTGTATACTATATTTTTTGATTTAAAATCAGTTGTTTAGTACTTAATGCGCAAATAAGGCTGTCAATAATCACTAAAATGTAGTTATTTGTATAGTATACTTGTATTATATACGGATTATATGCTATAAATGAACTTATGAAGATACAAAAAGAAGAGCTTATGGCGGTTCTTGGCCAATTCAACCCGTGGTGGCGGGGTGAACCCATCCCGGATCTGCCGGGCTGGCATCGAGCCTCGTTTGGCGAACTGCAGAGTTGGATTATAACTCCGCCCGCTGCACGTGCAATCTTTTTGTCTGGCGCGCGCCAAGTGGGAAAAACAACACTTTTAATGCAGGCGATTGATAGTTTGCTCAAATCAGGCGTTCCTGCCGGGAATATACTCTATGCTACGTTCGATCATCCCATCGTTAAATTGGCGGGTATCGATGCCGTGCTCGAAGCATGGAGAGAGCGCGAACCAAAGCGCGAAGGCCAAGAATTCATTTTTCTGGACGAGGCTCAATTCATCCGCGATTGGGGAACTTGGATAAAGCATCAAGTCGATTTCTTTAAACAGCGTCGTATTATCTTTACGGGTTCCGCCATGCCCCTTCTACAGGCTGATCAGGAATCTGGCGTTGGGCGCTGGCATAGCATTCGTCTTACCACGCTTTCTTTCTATGAATATCTTCAACTAAAAAAAGTTTCCCTTCCAGTATTGGCAGCCATCAGATCACTCAAAGAAATTTTCACATGGCCTCAAAGCGAACTGCGCCACGTGGCTGAACTTGCGCAGCCATATATCGGTCATTTCCACAATTACCTTGTGCATGGGGGATTTCCGCAAACGGCCTTGGTGGAAAGTATCACGCAAGCGCAAAAGTTGTTACGCGAAGATATTATCGACAAGGCGATCAAGCGCGACATGACGGCTTTGTTCGGCGTCCGCCGCATTCTCGACTTAGAGCAGACCTTCTTGTATCTTTGCCGCCATGACGGCGGTATGTTGGATATGTCGATTCTTAGTAGCAATCTACAGGTCACAAGAACTACAGCGCAGCATTTCATTGATTTGCTAGAGGCTACGCATCTGGTTTATCGGCTGGCACCATTTGGCTATGGCAAGGAAGTCTTGCGCGGACGTTATAAAATCTATCTCGCCGATGCCGCTATAGCGCCTGCGGTGATGTTAAAAGGACGCTCAGTTATCGATGATCCTGTGGCTTTAGGGATTGCAGCCGAGGCCGCCGTTTTAAAGCATTTATTTGCGCGATATTATCAACAAAATGTCCGTTTCACTTACTGGCGAGGAAAAAAAGATTTGGAAGTCGATTTAGTTGCAGAAGTGGCGGGACAAATCGTTCCATTCGAAGTGAAATACCGTTCACAACCGGCAGACATTCGCGGTCTGAAAGGTCTCATCGCATTCTGCAAAGAAAAGAAAACTGATCGGGGTTACATAGTAACAAAATCACTTGATGATTTCGGCATTCTTGCACAAAAAGATAGCGCCGCCACCCCGCTTTTCCGCATCCCGGCTACGCTACTTTGTTATTGGATGGGCGAAATGGAACTCCGTCAACAACGGGAGACGGATTAATGAATATTACGCCCGAACAATTAGCCCGTCAAAAAATAGATGCGACGCTGGAGGCGGCGGGATGGATTATTCAAGATGTGAAGGACTTTAACCGCAACGCCGCCCTAGGCGTCGCGGTGCGGGAATTTCAACTTCCGGCTGGGCCATGCGATTATCTTTTATTCGTTGATGGCAAAGCGGCGGGCGTTGTTGAGGCCAAAAAACAAGGCGTGACATTAAGCGGTGTAGCAGAGCAAGCGGATAAATATATGGGTAAGTTGCCCGACCATTTAGCCAAATGGGACGTTATCTTGCGCTTTGATTATGAAAGCACAAGCGAGGAAACGTTTTTCCGCGATATGCGTGACCCGCGTCCGCGCTCACGTCGTGTATTCGCTTTTCATAAACCTGCAACGCTACATGATTGGCTGAAGCAACCCCATACGCTTCGCGCGCGCCTGCAGTCCATGCCGCCTTTAAATCCAAGCGGCTTGCGCGATTGCCAGATAGATGCCATTCAAGGGCTAGAAAAATCGCTTGCTGGAGACAAGCCGCGTTCTTTGATCCAGATGGCGACCGGTGCTGGTAAAACTTTCACTGCTTGCACCTTCAGCCATCGCCTGATCAAATATGGTGGGGCCAAACGGATTCTTTTCCTAGTGGATAGAAACAATCTCGGCGATCAGACGTTGAAAGAATTTCAGAATTTTCAACCGCCAGGGACAGCCAATCGTTTCACAGATACATATATAGTTCAGCATCTGCACAGCAATCAGATCGATAAAGATGCAAAAGTCGTTATTACCACCATTCAGCGTCTTTACGCTATGTTGCGCGGACAGGAATTGGATGAAGAAAACGAAGAAGTTTCAAGCTTCGAAACTTCGGTCAATGAAGATGGGGAAATTGCGCCAATTGGCTATAACCCAAATATACCGATTGAAACTTTTGATTTCATCATTACTGATGAATGCCATCGCTCTATCTATGGGTTATGGCGGCAGGTTCTGGAATATTTCGATGCGCACATTATTGGCCTGACCGCGACGCCTTCCAAGCATACACTTGGATTTTTTAACCAGAATCTTGTGGCGGAATATCCCTATGAGCGTTCTGTCGCCGATGGCGTCAATGTTGGTTATGAAATCTTCCGCATCCGTACACGCGTAACCGAACAGGGTGGCAGCATAGAGGGGGCGGATTTTGAAGTGCCAGTGCGTGACCGCCGCACCCGTGCCGTCCGTTATAAGAAACTGGATGAAAACCTAGACTACACAGCGAAGGAACTTGACCGTTCCGTCACGACACCCAACCAGATCAGAGCCGTTATTCAATGTTTTAAAGATTGTCTATTTACAGAACTTTTCCCGGATCGCACGGGAGAATGGGTGCCGAAAACCCTGATCTTCGCCAAGGATGATAACCATGCCGAAGAAATCGTCCATATCGTGCGCGAGGTATTCGGCGAAGGAAATAATTTTTGTAAGAAAATCACTTACCGCAATACGGGCGAAGATCCAAAGAGCCTTATTAAAGCCTTCCGCGTCGATCCTTATCCGCGCATCGCTGTTACGGTGGATATGATCGCCACAGGCACGGATATCAAGCCTGTCGAATGCATTATTTTTATGCGTGATGTAAAATCCGAAGGGTATTACGAACAAATGAAGGGGCGTGGTGTGCGTTCCATCACGGATGCCGACCTACAGGCGGTTACACCAGACGCTAAAACCAAAACACGGTTTATTCTTGTCGATGCCGTTGGCGTTACGGAAGGCAAGAAAAACGTTTCTCAGCCGTTAGAGCGCAAACGCGCCGTAGCGTTCGATAAATTAATCGACCAAATCGCTCAAGGCCGCCGGGACGAGGATTCCATTTCCTCGCTGGCCGGGCGATTGGCCGTCCTTGAGAAAAAGATTGATGCCGAGGATCAGGCCCGTATCACTGCCGCAGCTCATGGTAAAACCCTGCGCGATCTTTCTAACGAGCTGCTGGATGCCATCGATCCCGATAAAATCGAGAAACTGACGGGCGGTGAAGTTGCAGAGGAAATTTTCACGAAAGTACAAAATGACCTGATCGAAAAAGCATGCCGTGTTTTCGATGATCCCAAGCTGCGCCAGTTGCTAAAAGATATTAAACAAAAATCGGATATCGTAATCGACGATATTACGACCGATGAAGTGATCGGGGCAGGCTATGATCTGAAAGTCGCCGAGAACAAGATTAAATCCTTCAAAGAATTCATCGAGACCAATAAGAATGAATTGCTGGCTCTGCAGATTTTGTACAATCAGCCCTATGGCAAGCAGAAACTAACCTATGCTGCTATCAAGGAACTGACGCAAAAACTAACCGACCCGCCCTATTATTTGGATGTCGCGACAGTATGGCAGGCTTATAAACGCCTGGATGCAGCCAAGGTGCGCGGCGCGCCGGTCGATCAGCAATTGACGGAGATTGTCTCGCTTGTCCGTTATGCCCTCGGTATGGAAGATTTGTTGGAATCTTTTGGGGCGAAAGTGGAGCAACGTTTCAATCTCTGGATCGGACGTCAGATCAAGGCAGGACGGCAATTCTCTGAAACACAAATGAATTGGCTGCGCGCCATTGCGCAATTTATCGGCGCGAATGCGGAAATTACGGCTGAAGATTTCATGACCATTCCCGCCTTTGCCGATAAGGGCGGGCTAATTACGGTGCGGCAACTTTTTGAACCGGATTTGAAAGCGCTGATGGATGAATTGCAGATGGCGTTGGTGGCGTGATGATTGTGACTGTTCAAATTTTCTTAGCCTACGCCAGCCCGATATCCGGCTTTATTGGCACCGCGCTTATTTTCTTTTTCGGAGTCCCCCGCCAGATTGATACTGGCGGTCTAAGTTTCATCGCTTTGGAAGAAGAAGATGAAGAAGAGAAGAAAAAAATAACCAAATATAAATTTTATGGAAATATGGGCCTGTTTTTAATCGCTCTGGGCTTTTTTTGCCAGATTGTTTATCTGCTTATTTCTGGGGCTGTGTGATGGAAGAGCTTTACGCTATACCGGCTCAATGGAAATGGGTGACATTAGAAAATATAGGAAAAACTTATTCTGGGGCTACCCCTAAAACATCCGACCAATCAAACTTTGATGGGGATATTCCGTGGATTACCCCCGCAGATCTTACAGGATATACCGCACAGCATATTTCTAAGGGTAGACGGAATATCTCGAAAAAAGGGTTGAATGGCAGCTCAGCAAAAATAGTGCCGGAAGGCACTATTCTTTTTTCATCCCGTGCGCCTATAGGCTATGTGGCTATCGCATCAAATCCTTTATGCACTAACCAAGGATTTAAAAGTATCAAACCATATGAAGGGGTTGATAGTAAATTTGTATATTATTATTTGAAATCTGCAAAAGAATTAGCTGAAAGTCGAGCAAGTGGTACCACATTTCGTGAACTATCAGGTAGTCGCTTTGTAAAGCTCCCAATTCCTTTAGCCCCTACATCTGAACAAAAAAGAATTGTAGATAAAATCGAGCTTCTATTTAGCGATCTGGATAAAGGCGAAGCACTGTTAAAACAAGTACAAAAACAACTCGCTACTTATCGCCAATCAGTTTTTAAAGCCGCCGTCAATGGAGAGCTAACCAAGGGCGAGAGTCAAAAACATGCCCTTCCTAAATGGAGGAGTAGTTTACTTGAGGATGTGATACTCTCCAAACCAAGAAATGGATTTTCTCCCAAAGGGGTAGATTATAAAACGTCAGTAAAAAATCTTACCCTTACAGCTACTACTTCAGGAACATTCAAGCCTGAATATTTCAAATATGTAGATATTGAAGTTGAGCCTGACTCCCATCTCTGGCTTGAGGACGGCGATATTCTTATTCAGCGTGCAAATTCAATAGATTATGTTGGCGTAAGCGCCATATATCGCGGACCAAGTCATACATTCATTTATCCTGATCTTATGATGAAAGTTCGGGCTAATGAAACCCTGATTATCACTGAGTTTCTTTATCTAGTTCTTTCGTCATCTGCAGCAAGAAATTTCTTTGCCTCGAATGCAACAGGTACTGCTGGAAGCATGCCCAAAATCAATCAGAAGATTGTTATGGCAACTCCAGTTCTGGTGCCATCAATCCAAGAGCAAGAAGAAATTGTGAATCAGGTTGAAAATGCATTCTTTAAAATTAAGACCTTGGAAGCATGGTGTGCTAGAGAGCTTAAACGCAGCGCCACTTTGCGGCAATCTATCCTGAAAGCAGCGTTTTCTGGCCAACTGGTGCCACAAAACTCGATGGATGAACCGGCTGGCGCGCTTCTCGCCCGTATTCAGTTCACCTGCACTAAACAGTCTAATACTGCGATTGGTAAACCTCTCCGCCGTAACCACAAATCTAAAAAATCGGTGGCGGCATGAAAATGAAGATTTCTAAAATTGGCGCTGCCAAATCACAGCTTCTTGAAGCTATAAATCTATTTTTTGAGGAACGCGATCCTGTTTCCATACATACACTTGTTGGCGCGGCATTGGAGATTTTGAATGACCATTTTGATGATATAGGTGAAGTCTGGGACCATAATTTTGTTCTGCATCGAAGCTCCATTTACATTAAGGATGCGTATCGCAAACAATGGTCGGATATTCTAAATAAAGCCAAGAATTTTTTTAAGCATGCAGATCGTGATTTGAAGAGGGACATCAATGAGATTGATTTTGATCCAGATATTAATGAACTTTTTACCCTAGAAGCAGTCGCTCGACTGCAGTTAATAGAAAAGGATATCCATATCTTCGAGCCTGAATTTAGGGTTTTTATTGCATGGCTTATGATAAAACGCCCAAATCTTCTTAAGGAAGACCAGAAATACATCGCTGAGCAGCTCCAATTGATAAAACTGGATAGCCGACAAGATTATAGGCATGCCATTACTGTTCTTAAGAATAAAAGCTTAATTACGGAAGGCAGAAAGAGAAAAGCATGAATACAAAAGATTATTCCTCCCTTATCTCCAAAGTTTGGAACTATGCGCATGTGCTGCGGGATCAGGGTATTTCGTACGGCGATTACGTAGAACAAATCACCTATCTCCTTTTTTTAAAGATGGATGAGGAGCGTAGTGCGCTGCTGGGCGAACCCTCCATCATTCCTGCGAAATATCGTTGGGATAAGCTTGCTAATAAGGATGGTGACGCGCTGGAGCTGCAGTATCGTCATGCCTTGGAAGAATTGGGCAAGGAGCCTGGGCTGATTGGTACTATATTCCGCAAGGCACAAAATAAACTGACCGATCCTGCAAAATTGAAGCGCGTCGTTTCATTGATTGCTGATGAAGGACCATGGATTGGCATTGGCGTCGATGTGAAGGGGCAAATTTATGAAGGGTTGCTGGAAAAGAACGCTTCCGAAGTCAAATCCGGCGCTGGCCAATATTTTACGTCGCGTCCGGTGATCGATGCCATTGTCAAATGCGTCAATCCTAAAATCGGTGAAACGGTTTGTGATCCTGCCTGCGGCACGGGCGGATTTTTGCTGGCGGCCTATGACCATATGAAGACCCAGTCCCAAGATAGGGAAAAACTGCGCCGGTTGCGGCATCAGGCATTTCAGGGTGTGGATATCGTGGATGAGGTTGTCCGCCTGTGCGCGATGAATCTTTATCTCCATGGTATCGGCAATGGCGGCAGCCCGGTTAGACAGGGTGATGCGCTGGCGGTTGCGCCCGCCGAACGTTTTAATGTCGTTCTTACAAATCCACCTTTTGGCAAAAAGAGCAGTTATAAAGTGGTGGGTGAAGACGGCCAGGTATCGACCGAGCGGGAAAATTACGAACGGGAAGATTTTAAATTCACGACTTCCAACAAACAGCTTAATTTTCTGCAGCATATCATGACTATTATGGACAGCAATGGCCGCGCAGGCGTTGTGTTGCCTGACAACATATTGTTCGAAGCCGGAAAAGCCGGTGAAGGTATTCGCAAGCGCTTGCTGGAACAATTTGATTTTCATACTCTTTTGCGGCTGCCCACCGGCATCTGGTACAGCCCCGGCGTTAAGGCAAATGTCCTATTTTTCGATAAAAAAGCGGCGTCGAAAGAAATCCAAACGAAGAATCTTTGGATTTACGACTTCCGCACCAATATCCATTTCACTTTGAAAAATAATCCGCTAAAGCCTGGCGATCTCAATGATTTTACTTCGTGCTATAAAAAACGAAAAGAAACAGAGCGTTTTAAGCGGTTCAGCTATAATGAATTGATCCAGCGTGAAAAATTGAATCTAGATATTTTCTGGCTTAAAGATGATAGCCTGGAAGACATCGACAGCTTACCGGCACCGGATATCATCGCCGCTGAAATTGTCGAAAATCTGGAAGCGGCGCTGGAGCAATTCCGTGCGGTTGAGCAGGAATTGGATGATACTCATGATTTAAGCAGCTAATCGTAGATCAACAGTAACTTTCTCCAAGCTTATTTTAGGGGAAAAAATTATTATTTCTGCACCTACACGATAATCATTTGCACTATAGGACAGGCCATATATTTGTTGTCGGTATTTTTTATATAATTGTTTGATGCTAGAAACATTATCATAAGATACCAACCATTTTTTGTGCTTCATTTCCTTACTTAGGAATTTTTCTAGGCGGGCATGATCACTGTGAACATAAAAATTATCATACAGGCGATGACCTTTCTCATAGTAAGGTGGGTCTAGATAGATCAAACTATTTTCTGGTAAATCAATCGCTTTTTTCTTTAAGAACTTTTCCGCGTCTAAATTGCTTAGTTGAATCCGGTGCTTATATTCAGCTATTGTTTGAATTCGCTCAATCAAATCTTTCTTGTTAAAACGTGCATCAATCTTCCAGGGACCTTTTTGGTTCGTTCCACCAATAACCCCACCATTGATGATGCCTGACCTATTGGTTCTATTCAAATAAAAGAGTGAAAACCCAAGTTCAAGCGTATCATGGTTTGAAGGATATTTTTGTATTGCACGTTGTTTGCGCCATTCTGGAATGGTCAACTTACACTTGGAAATTTTCTCACAGAATTTATCCGTATCGTTCAGCACGGAGTACCAAAATGAATAAACCGATTTGTTAAGATCGTTCAAATGAACAAATCGGACCAACTCGTGGTGCAATAATTGTAAAGCAATTCCCGCTCCGCCCGCATAAGGTTCGGCGTAATGACCATCTAAGCAGTTATTTGCTCTGATGACGGAAGCAATGTACTTCCAGAGTTTTGCCTTTCCACCAGGATATCTAAGAGGGGTTACAAATCGCATGTTGTGCCATCCTTTTCTAAAGATGGCACATTTCTCATTCGACGGCCAGCGCTATTTAAAATCGACCCAAACGGCATCAAAGAATGGTTGTAGATTATCCCAAGCGGTATTCAATCCTATCCATTCAGGATGAAAGTCTTTATGGTGGACATAACTGTTTAGCTCTGTTGTGATAGAAATAGGCTGTTTCTGAAGAATAGACTGAATCTTGGCAGCAGTGTTTTTATCCCATCCTTTGTTATTACGAAGATATTCGACTGCTTTCGCAGCTGCAGCTTTTACAGTCCAATCTTTAGGGTTATTGCAAACAGTAATTTTATTCTTAGTACAAAAAAGCTTTAATGATAGTTCGAGCAGGGTACGCAACAATAAGGCCGAACCATTAGGACACTCTGCTGGATTTATTTTCTTTAGCTCGCTGTAAATATTATTGAGTTTTGCATCTAATAACTTCTTAATCGGATATTCCAGTGGAATCAAAGTCGTTCTGTTCCAGCTGTCCTGAGGAGGAACAGGTTTGGCAGGCTTGACTTTCTTTGCTTTTAGCGGCGCTTTATTGACAACAGGCGCATTATCATGATTGACTGTCCATTCGACGGCGCGCTTTGTGGTATCCCCCACCTTTTTGACAACCTTATCTGCAAAAGATGCGGCGTCATCTGCAGTATATATATCTTTCACTGCAAATTTCTTGCTATCAAACTTCTTGGTTGCGATAGCTGTTACTATTTCAGATAAAATTTCAAGAAGCCAATCCCTTGGTTTTTTGCTGACAATAGACTTTTTCTTAATCTCTATGCCAATTCTTGAGCGGGCAGGCACATAGTTAAGAAAACGCTCGAATGAACTAAGTTCAAAATCTGTACCCTGTGCAATTTGCCTAGTGGCATCCGTAATCAAATTTCCTGCTAAGACAAAGTCGAGTGCATCAAGCACGGCAGATTTTTTGCCGTCTGCTCTGTCTGCACGTTCACGTGCAACGGAAGACCACATCTCTTGTGATACGCCTTTTTGATCCTTATAATGATCAATGCGCCTCCATAACTGTGCTTCCTCAGTAGATAATTGTACACAAGGTATCTTTTTTTGTATTGTCTTGCCGTGTTTCTTATTTAGTTCGGCGAACTTTTTCCCTGCTTTCGTTCCGTTTGCGAGGGTAGGATTTTTCACAAGTTTAATAGCTGTTGCACGACGGTTGCCATCCATAACAATATAGAAACCTTTGTCCTTCGGATGCGGTGCGACAATAATCGTTTTGTTCGGCGATAATCCATTTTCGGCGATATGCTGCGCCAAATTTGGCAAGCCATCCCCTTGTTCCTCAATCATAGCTTTGATTGAATCGGCTTGGCTCTCCTGAGGGCCGATCCGAAAATTCTCTTGGTCGACAAGAAGATTGTCGATATCGATTTCTATTTGCTTAGAATTCTTAGCCATATGTTTTTCCTATGCTATTTTCTTACTATTTAGCATATTTTATTGTTTTTTAATATCATCTGCACCTTTCACTGTAAAGAAAGCTTCTGCGGTGGCGGTGTGTGCGCCAGGATTATTAAGAAAGATTACTATGTAACCGAGGTTTTGCATCTGATAGTCGGCTTGCTGTGCTTGTGCTATGATTATATAAGAAAATAAGGAGAATCAATTGGACACCAAAACCGATATTTACAGCCTGCTGCAAGCGATTGGCATGGTTGACAAATGGGTGACCCTGTCGGACATATCAAATCTTCTGGGCATTCATGCAACAAAAGCCGCTGCTGAAATAAGCGACATCTACGCTGAAAAAGAGCTTGATCCCGTAACGACGCGCCAGACTTGCAAGTCGGCTGCTGCTGCATCTGCCGCTGAGGATTGGCTTTATTCCATCGATGTGCTTATCGCGTTGATCTTTCGCTTGCAGTCTGTACAAGCGCGGGATGTCCGCCGTCAATTCACTAGAATTCTGGGTGAGTTTGCCGTTAAGGGATTCATGCTTGATGATGAAAGGCTCAAAAACGGTTCTCCTGAAAGGCTTGACGCTTTGGAAGTGGAAGCGGCATCAATGGTCAAACATTGATATATAATCACTAAACTGCTTAGGCGAGCGCATACCACGCCCCGCGCCCGCTGCCATGCAATACCAGATGGCTTTTTTCCTGCAACTGGCGAAAGTGCTCTTTCAGCGTGTTCCGGCTGACGCCGGTAAGTTTGACCATGTCGCCGATTGTCACGCGCCCGTGTTCGCGGGTGAATTCTAAAATCTGCACCGACAGTTCCGGCAATGCCGCCAACACGATTTTTTCTCGCTCGACTTTCTTGGCCAGACGCTTCATTTGCTGCTGTAGCGCGCGCAGTAAGAATAGAATCCAGTGCTGCCATTCCGGTTTTTTGCTGCGGATCGTGCCTTGCGTCTGGCGCAGGGCGAGATAATAGCCTTCTTTGTTCTGCTCAATCACGCTTTCAAGCGAACTGTATGGCACATAGGCATAACCCGCACGCAGCAAAAGCAGCGTCGTCAGAATACGGCTCAAGCGGCCATTGCCGTCTTGGAAGGGATGAATCTCAAGAAACACCACTATGAAAATAGAAACGATCAATAGAGGATGGAGACTTTTTGTTTCCAGCGTTTGATTTACCCAATCGACGACCTCCGTCATTAGTCGCGGCGTGTCAAACGGCGTAGCAGTCTCAAACACGATGCCGATTTGGTTGCCGTCTTCGTCAAAGGCGGCAACGTTGTTGCTGCTTGTTTTATATTGGCCGCGATGATGCTCGTCCTTGCGGCTGTATTTCAGCAAATCGCGGTGCAATTGCTTGATGTGATTTTCAGTGAGCGTGATATCAGCCCAGGATTGAAACACCAGTTCCATCGCCTCGGCATAGCCTGCCACTTCCTGCTCGTCGCGGGTTTCAAAAGATTTGATCTGGAGGTTGGAAAGCAGCCGCTCGACATCCTTGTCCGACAGCTTGCTGCCCTCGATGCGTGTTGAGGAGCCGATGCTCTCGATAGTGGCCACCCGCCGCAGAGCGGACAAACGCTCCGGTGCTAAACTGCCCAAGGCTCGCCAAGCCCCTTTGAATTCATCGATTTCTGCGATAAGGGCAAGGATTTCCGGGCTGATTTTTATAGTGTCAGTTTTAATCATACACCCAATAATACACCCAATTACGCCCAATTATCAAGCTAGAAACATCCAATTACACCCATTTATAGTACGGGAGAGCCATTATTCTTCAGGTAGTTAGAGTAGGAAATCATATGCGGCGCAACGCGCAATACCGTATTGCGGCGCTTGCGGCTGGAGATTTTAGAAAACAGCAGAACCATTTCTCGGCATTTTTGGTCTTTGCTAACAATATCCATCACCCACGACATGGCCTCGGATGACGTGCTGAAATGATAAACGGTTTTTTGGCTAGTGTGGATCATGGACTTTCCCTTTCTTATTGTAGCCCCACACACGCTTTGTTTGCCGCAAAGATCAAGTCCAGAAACCGCATTGCCTACAGGAATCGGCAATGGTATAGTTGGCCAAATTTAATATATGTTAATTTCCACCCGGAAATGGCCACCGTAACCCCAGTCACTTCCCATCCTCCATATCCACCTAGCCCTAAAGGGCTAGGTGGATATGGAGTGCGGTGTTGTGGACGAACACTCCATATGACGCAAAAAATTTGGAGTTGCAAAACATGGAAGGCTCCCCCGATTTATCGCCAGAAGCTATCATCCAATCATTGGCAAACGGGATTGATCCCCTGACTGGCGAGGTTTTGCCAAACACATCACCCTATAATCAACCAGCAGTTATTCGTGCTTTATTTACCCTTTTGGCCAATCAAAAAAAAATCAAAAGCGGCAAGTTTCCGGTCAATCATGGCAAACCTTGGACGCAGCAGCAAAATGAGCATTTAACCGCTTTTTTTAAACAGGCCATGCCGATTAACGAGATTGCAAAAAACATGGGCCGCGGCAGCGGCGGCATTGTATCCCAGTTAATGAAACTGGGGCTAGTGCCAGACTCGCAAACACACGGGCAAAACCGAATTACCGAGTAGAACCCCTCCCCTTTTTCCTCCGCCATGCTAGATTGCGGCGCATGACAAACATCAATACCACTGCCATCGCCGCCCGCATCCATCCGCTGCTGATTGCCGAATTCATTTTACTGTGCGCGGTGCTGCCATCGATCATTATCGTCTATCGCCTGGCCCCATATATGTTCGCGTTTTTATGGGGGGCGGCGGCGTATGGTTTGCTGATTATGTACCGCCAATTACGTGAAAACCGCGCCGCGTGGATAGCAATGTGGGGGTGGGATGCCGTGACGTGGGGCAATATGCGGCCCATTTTGATCCGCTGGATCATTTGTTGTGTCGGCATGACGGCATTTATTTACGTCATCGATCCCGCGCGCGCCTTCCAATTGTTTTTGGAGCGGCCGTATATGGTGTTGGTGCTGTTTATCGCCTATCCGATTTTCTCCGCCCTGCCGCAGGAATTCATTTTCTGCAGCTTTTTCTTTCGCCGCTATGCCGCGTTTTTTCAATCTGATCTCGCGCGCATTATCGCCAGCGCCATTACTTTTGCCTATGCGCATGTGTTATTCATCAATTGGGTCGCCCCGTTGCTGAGTTTAATCGCCGGGTATATTTTCGCGCAAACCTATGCCCGCACGCGCTCCCTGGCATTGGTAACCATTGAACATGGGTTGTATGGCAATTATTTGTTTATGGTTGGTCTGGGATGGTATTTTTTCGGTGGCGCGGTTGGGATGAATTAATATGGATTTTTTTCAACCCATCGATATTTATTGCGAGCGCACCGATCCCAGTTTTTGGGCCGAGCCCGTAAATGCCATCACCAATGCCGCATTTTTAATCGCGGCGTATGTGTTATACCGCGCCTATCGCCAAACCTATCGCCCCACTGGCCAGCGCGATTGGCCGAGCGTTGTGCTAGTTGCGTTAATCGCCACCATCGGCATTGGCAGTTTTCTGTTCCATAGTTTTGCGAATAATTGGAGCATGCTGGCCGATGTGATTCCCATCGCGTTATTCATCTGGTTTTATTTATTCGCGTTTTTGCGGCGGTTTGTGCATACGCGCCCGGTGACTATCATCCTGGCCTATGCGGCATTTTCGGCCCTGAATTGGGCGATTGCCCGTTATGTACCGGGCGAGATGGTGAATAATTCCCAACCCTATTTCCCAGCCCTGATCGCGATGGTGGTGATGGGCGGGTTTTTGTTTTGGCGTAAAGTGAGCACATGGCGCTATTACGCCCTGGCGGTGATGGCGTTTACGGCATCGTTGATTTTCCGCGTCCTGGACCCCTTGGTCTGTGCCGATATCGCACTGGGCACGCATTTTATGTGGCATGTCCTGAATGCCGTAACCTTGTATTTGGTAGCCCGGGCGGTCATGCCGATACGCGCCGGAACCTAGACCCAGCCCCTAGGCAAAGATTGGGGTTTATGATATTCTAGCCCCATGGAAAACATCATCAAAGACAGTAACGGCAACGTGCTGCATGACGGCGACACGGTGATCGCGATCAAGGATTTAAAAGTGCGCGGGTCGTCCGCCGTGGTCAAACGCGGCACCAAGGCTACCAACATCCGCCTATGCGCCGATGGGCGGCATATCGAATCCAGCAGCAAAGAAGTCAAAGGCTTGCAACTAGACGCCCAGTTTTTGAAAAAGGCTTAAATATGGTTGCAGCGGTTTCCATTCGTCCGCTGTTACCAGGGGATTGGCAACTGTACCGCACGATCCGGTTGCAGGCATTGCAAACCGATCCGCGCTGCTTTAGCTCGACCTTCGCCCGTGAAAACGCCAATGCGGATCAAAAATGGCAAAATCAGTTAGATAATCCCGATGTTGGCACTTTTGGTCTGTTTTGCGATCAGAATATTATCGGTTTGACCGGTATTGGCATCAAACGCGACGATCTAACCAAACGCTGGGCGCGGCTGTGGGGGTCATGGATTGCCCCCGCCCATCGCGGTTGCGGTTACAGCGATTTATTGTATACTGCGCGACTGGATTGGGCCCGGGCGCATCCGACCATTGAATGGATCGAGGTCAGCCACCGTGACGGCAACGAGGCATCACGCCGCGCCAATCAGCGACATGGTTTTTTGTTTACCCATCGTACACCCTATGCCTGGGCCGATGGTGGCAAAGAGGACGAAATATTTTACCAATTACGCGTTAAAAACGATGAGCGATAACCCAACCCCCTATACCTCCCCCACGCTGGATGCGCGGTTGCATATTCCCATTCCGAATGGCGCGGACAAGGTATTGCTGCATTCTTGCTGTGCGCCCTGTTCCGGCGAAGTGATGGAGGCGATGCATGCATCGGGCCTTGGCATCACCATTTTCTTTTACAACCCGAATATCCACCCCAAGCGCGAATATGAATTGCGCAAGGATGAAAACATCAAATTCGCCGAAAAAATGGGCATTCCGTTTGTCGATGCCGATTACGACGCCGCCAATTGGTTCGAGCGCGTAAAGGGCATGGAGTGGGAGCCCGAACGCGGCATTCGTTGCACCGAATGTTTCGACATGCGGTTTGAACGCACGGCGTTATACGCGCATGAACATGGGTTCAATCTGTTCACCAGCTGTTTGGGCATTTCGCGCTGGAAGAATATGGAACAAATCAATGGCTGCGGCCACCGTGCGGCAGCGCGATACCCGAATATGACTTATTGGGATTATAATTGGCGCAAGGGCGGTGGCGGCGCACGGATGATAGAAATTTCCAAACGCGAAGAATTTTATCAGCAGGAATATTGTGGCTGTGTCTATTCGTTGCGCGACACCAATCAATGGCGCATTAAAAACGGCCGCGAGAAAATCCGCATCGGCGAGAAATTTTATTCGGCTGAGAGTACGACGGAGTGAATTCCATCCCATTGTCATCCCCGCGCAGGCGGGGATCCAGTTCAGGCACTGTAAAAATGGATTCCCGCCTACGCGGGAATGACAAGCATAAGGCATGATAATTTTATGCTCACCCTCGCCGATTTTGATTATACCCTGCCACCCACATTGATCGCCAAGCGGCCAATCACCCCGCGCGATCACGCGCGGTTATTGGTGACAACGCCCACAACGCTGGACGACCGGCATATTTACGATCTACCGCAATTATTGCGACCCGGCGATTTGTTGGTATTCAACGATACCAAGGTCATTCCCGCGCGTTTAATCGGCACAGTGGGCGCTGCACGTGTCGAGATTTTGTTGCATCGCGCCATGCCGCGTACCGCCGAACCCTATAATATATGGGAAGTTATGGCGCGCCCTGGGAAGAAATTGAAAATGGGTGTGGTTGTAGATTTTTCCGGAATCCTCTCCGCCACTGTCACCGGCAAGGACGAGACTCACGGCACATATTTCCTGCGCTTTGACCAAGGGGCTCAGGAGTTTTGGGACGGTTTGCAGAAAATCGGTTCCATGCCGATCCCGCCCTATTTCGAACGCGGGGGCGATGCGCAGGATGTAACCGATTATCAAAGCCAGTTTGCTAAACATGCGGGGGCCGTGGCCGCCCCCACCGCCAGTTTGCATTTCACGCCCGAATTATTGGCGCGGCTGGCGGCGGCTGGCATCAATACCACTACCATCACCCTGCATGTCGGCGCGGGCACGTTTATGCCGGTGCGGGTGGACAATATCACAGAGCACGTGATGCATCAGGAATGGTGCCAAATATCGCCCCAAGCCGCCGATTTGATTAACCGTACGCGGCAACGCGGCGGGCGCGTGATCGCCGTGGGAACGACCGTGGCAAGAACATTAGAGACCGCCGCCGATGCGGCGGGCCATATTGCGCCCATCGCCCAGGACACGCAGATTTTCATCACGCCAGGTTATCAATTCCGCGCTATTGACGGCATGGTGACCAATTTCCATTTGCCGCAATCGACGTTGTTGATGATGGTCTCGGCCCTAATGGGTATGGAGCGCATCAAAACCGCCTATGCCCATGCGATTACGGCGCAATACCGTTTTTATTCTTATGGCGATGCGATGTTATTGTGGCCAAAAAACCAGCCGCCCGGGTAAAGGGGCGGCTGGCGACATGGGCTAACGTCTGACTATCGCATAGGCTGGTTTTTGCCGCTGCGCTTGGCCGCCTTGCCAGGCGAGGCGTTGAATTCGGTCTTGGATGTGCAGGCGCAGCTTTTTTAATTTCATCAACCGCCAGCGATCGGGAAATTTGCGGCGTTTTTCTAATTCGATCTCGTGTTGAATTTTGGCGGATCGATTGAATAAAATTTGGATAAAGCGAATAGACATAAGGGACCTCTGTTAAAAAGAGGTAATCCCGACACATCAAGACAATCTTCACGCACCGGAATTACCGATGCAGTCCGACATCGCAGGATGATCACCCTGCCAGAGGGGCCCGGTCTGCTAATAACGCTATTAAAACCCGACATTATGACAAAATTATGGTGCGCTTTGGTTGCTTTGGCAGCAGAAATCGCCTAATTTACAGCATGGTTTCTGCGTCCTTACGGCAATTCATCGAACATCCAAAATTACAGCAATGGATCATGGCCTTGATCGTGGTCAATGCCGTATTGCTGGGGTTTGAAACATCCGCCAATATCATGGCGCAATATGGCGCATGGGTTGTTTTGGCCGATCGCATCATCATCGGCATTTTTCTGGTCGAAATTGGCATAAAATTATGGGTGTACCGGTTGGGTTTTTTCAAATCCGGCTGGAATATTTTTGATTTGCTAATTGTGGGCATCAGCATCGTGCCCGCCCAAGAACAATTTTCGGTCTTGCGCGCGCTGCGTATTCTGCGGGTGCTGCGGTTATTGTCGGCCGTGCCACAAATGCGCAAAGTGGTCGAGGCGTTGTTACAATCCATCCCCGGATTATTCTCCATCGCCGGATTATTGGGCATTATTTTTTATGTCTTTGCCGTGCTGGCGACCAAATTATTCGGCACCACGCCCGAATTGACGCATTTATTCGGCACTATCGGCCATTCGATGTACACGTTGTTTCAGGTGATGACACTAGAGGGCTGGTCGGGCGATGTAGTCAAGCCGGTGATGGAATTTTTCCCCCTCGCCTGGTTGTTTTTCATCCCCTTTATTTTGATTTCGTCCTTTGCCGTATTGAATTTGTTTTTGGCGCTGATCGTCGATTCCCTGAACCACATCAAAGATGATCAAAACAAAAAATTATTGGCCGAAATCCATAAAACTGAAACCGCCGAGCAAGTGCAATTGCTGGCCGAATTGCAGAAATTAGAGAATCAGTTGCAGAATATTTATCAGATCATTGGTAAAACCCCGCGCCCATAAATCGAAATAGGAATCGCCATGAATCTATTCCGCACCAAACCCATCGAGCAATTATGCGAGGCGGCAAACAGCACCACGCATAATTTAAAACGCAACCTCGGCCCGCTGGATTTGATCCTGCTCGGCATCGGTGCGGTGATTGGCGCGGGCATTTTTGTCCTGACCGGTCATGCCGCCGCCACCGCCGCCGGCCCGGCGATTGTATTGTCGTTCGTACTGGCGGGTTTTGCCTGCGCCTTGGCGGCCCTGTGTTACGCCGAATTGTCATCGATGATTCCGGTGGCGGGCAGCGCCTATACCTATGCCTATGCGGTATTTGGGGAAATTATCGCCTGGCTGATCGGCTGGATTTTGATTTTGGAATTTTCGGTCGGTGCGGCCACGGTAGCCATCGGTTGGTCTGGCTATTTGATCAGTTTTCTGGCCAGTTTTGGCATCATCATCCCTGAACATTTGGCCCATGCCGCCAGTGCGCACGAGGCGGGGGGCGTCAATCTCCCCGCCGCGCTCATTATTTTAGCGATGAGCTATATTTTGTATCGTGGTATCAAACTATCGACCATTTTTAACAGTGTTATTGTCGCCATCAAAGTCGCCGTAATTCTGGTATTCGTGTTCGCCGCCATGGGATCGATCGAGCCCGCCAATTATACCCCCTATATGCCATTCGGTATTAGCGGCGTCGTCCAGGGGGCGGCGTTGGTGTTTTTTGCCTATATTGGATTCGATGTGGTGGCGACCGCCGCGCAAGAAAGCAAAAATCCCACCCGCGATGTGCCCATCGGCATTTTGGGATCGTTATTGGTCTGCACGATTTTGTATTTAGCCGTCGCCGCGGTGTTGGTAGGCGTGATGCCTTATACCGAATTGAATGTCGCGGCCCCCATCGCCAAAGCGCTGGATCATATCCAATTGGGCGCGTTGTCGCCGTTGATCAAAATCGGCGCCATTGCCGGATTGACCACCGCCATGCTGGCCTTGTTGCTGGGGCAAAACCGTGTGTTTTACGCCATGGGCCGCGACCGGTTATTGCCGGGCGTCTTTGCCAAAATCCATCCCAAATTTCAAACGCCGTCTTTTGCCACGTGGTTGGTAGGGATCGGTGTCGCGCTGATCGCCGGTTTATCGCCCATCGGCAAAGTGGCGGAGTTGGTGTCGATCGGTACCTTGGCTGCATTCACGGTGGTGTGCGGCGGGGTTTTGGTATTGCGTTACCGCCACCCGGAACTGGCGCGTCCCTTCCGCGCCCCGCTTTTTCCGCTTTTGCCCATAGCCGGTATGGCCATCAATTTCTATTTGATGCTGGGCCTGCCGCTGATCACCTGGCTGTTTTTCCTGAAATGGATTGTGTTGGGCTTGGCCGTGTATGTCTTTTATAGCTATCGTCATGCCCGGGCTATTTGATAGAAAATACGGACGATTGAGTTTGCTGGCTCTTTTTACCTTTGCTGTGCTGATTGGCATTTATGCGCTGCTGATCGAACCGCGACGATTGCGCGTGGTCGAATACGATATCGCCACACCCAAATGGCCGTATGATGATGGTTTAACCATAGCGTTGATTGCCGATCCGCATTTAATTTGGCCCTGGACCACGCCGGATGATTTGGCGCGAGTTGTGCGCCGCGTGAATGCACTGGATGCCGATTTGGTACTATTGCTGGGCGATTATGTCGGCACCCATCCGTTTGGGGTGCAAATTTCCCCGGCCACCGGCGTTGCGCCGTTGCGTGATCTGCGCGCGCGGTGCGGCGTGTATGCCGTGTTGGGTAACCACGATTTCGATCCCAAGGATACTGGCTGGCCCGAGGCGTTGGCCGCAACCGACATCCCGGTCTTGCAAAATCAGGCGTTGCGGATTCGTTGCCAAGCCGGGGAATTTTGGATCGCAGGTCTGGCGGAATTGTGGAAACAACACGCCGATATCGCGCAGACCATGCAGACAATCACCGATGACAAACCGGTCATTATGATGACGCACAACCCCGATGCATTCGCGCAAATGCCAGACCGCGTGGCCCTATCGGTCGCAGGGCACACCCATGGCGGACAGGTGCGCATACCGTTTTTCGGTGCGGTGCCGTGGGTGATTCCATCGCGATACGGCTTGCGCTACGCCTATGGCCACATCATCGAGGAAGGCAAGGATTTGGTGGTCACGGGTGGGCTGGGTATGACTGGCCTACCGATCCGGTTTTTGATGCCGCCGGAAATAACCGTCATCCACCTAAGCCGCAAACCAGCTGGATAATCTGCGCCGTTAGCCAAACCACCTATACCCGATGGGGTAGGCGTGCTACATCAGTGCTATGACCCCCTTTATCCCCGATCCTGCCAACACCAACGGTCGGCGCAAAACCATCAGCGACATTTTCCGTGAGGCGTTGGACGCGCATAATCAGCCCAGTATCAGTATCGGCGATATCGCTGATATTCTGGGCCCACGCGGCTATGGCGTGTTGATCGTGTTTTTAAATCTACCCAATTTGATTCCTGCCCCCCTGCCTGGCCTATCCACGATTTTCGGTATTCCAATTGCGCTGATCGCTACGCAATTGATGCTGGGGCTGAAAACGCCGTGGTTGCCCGCGATTGTGCGCAACCGCGCGCTGCCCACGCAAAAAATCCGCAATCTGTTCGACCGGGCCGAGCCGTATTTGGATAAATTGGAACACGTGCTGAAACCGCGTTGGTTTCCATTCACGGCGCGCTGGACCTGGCATTTTTATGGGCTCATGATGCTGATTATGGCAGGGGTGATGGCGCTGCCGATCCCGTTGGGCAATTTGGTGTTGGCGGTGCCGATTACCTTGATGGCGATTGGGTTGATCGAACGCGACGGGTTATTGTTGATCGCCAGCACCGTGTTGGGATATTTCGCCCTGGGCTGGAATTTGGCGATTGCCGGTGGGATTTTTTATGCCATCTGGGAAGGCGCGCATGCTTTGTTTAATTAAATTATTCGGCCCCAAGCGCCGCCTAAAATACGTAGACCAAAATCTCGTCCGGGACGGGCGTGTCGCGGCGTGGGACGGTGATGGTGTGCGTGGGTGGCATATCGGGGATCGGAAAATTGACATTCAACAAGGTGATCGCGCCCGTTTGCGCGCACAGATGATCGCGCAAGGGCGGCATCAGGGCGGGGTATAAATAACTGGTACACACGGCACCTGCCGGGATGGGCATGGCCAAAAAATCACCGCGTAGCACGCGCAGATTTTTATAGCCACCCAGCCACGCCCACAACCAGGCCACGGCAAAAGGCAGCGGCGAATATTCGATGGCGATGATGGTGCGGGTGGGAAAAGCACGCGCCAAGGCGATAGCCAAAAATCCAAACCCGCAACCCAATTCGTAAATTGGCGCATCACCCGGCGGGATCAAGGCGATCAACGCCCGCCGCGTGGTAACGCGCAACGGGATCGGCGGTACACGCCCCAGCCAGCTGTGGCGGTAGAGGATAAACAACGTCAGGATCAACAATGCAGCAAGGAAAATCAGCAGCAAGGCGATTCCTTTTTACTCAAGGGATCAATCATCCAATTTCAGCGCGGCGATAAAGGCGGTTTGGGGGATTTCGACATTGCCCACTTGGCGCATGCGTTTTTTGCCCTCTTTTTGCTTTTCCAGCAATTTTTTCTTGCGGCTGATATCGCCGCCATAACACCGCCACAACACGTCTTTGCGCATGGCGGAAATGCTTTCGCGCGCGATGATCTTGCCGCCAATCGCCGCCTGGATCGCGACCTGGAACATTTGGCGGGGGATCAATTCCTTGAGCTTCTCGCACAATACGCGGCCGCGTTTTTCGGCGCGGGTTTTGTGAACGATAATCGCCAACGCATCGACCGCATCGCCGTTGACCAGAATGCTCATTTTCACCAGATCCTCGGGCTTGTAATCCTCGATCTGGTAATCGAAACTGGCATACCCGCGCGAAATGGATTTCAACCGATCATAAAAATCGAACACCACTTCGTTTAATGGCAAGCGGTATACCGCCATCGCACGCGGCCCGACATAGGTTAAATCCACCTGCTGCCCACGCCGGTCGTTGCAAAGCTGCAAAATACTGCCCAGATACTCATCGGGGGTCATGATCGTGGCTTTGATCCACGGCTCCTCGATACTCTCCATATGGGTCGGATCGGGATAATCGGCGGGGTTATGCAATTCGCGCTTCGTGCCATCGGTCATGGTGATTTTATAAATAACCGACGGGGCCGTGGTGATCAGATCCAGATTGAATTCCCGTTCCAACCGTTCTTGGATAATTTCCAGATGCAATAATCCCAAGAACCCGCAGCGAAAGCCAAAGCCCAACGCCTGCGAGGTTTCTTGGTCATAATGAAAACTGGCATCGTTCAGGCGCAATTTCGCCAAGGAATCGCGGAGTTTTTCAAACTCGCCCGCATCGGTCGGGTACAAACCGCACCACACCACGGGAATGGATGGTTTAAATCCGGGCAGCGGTTCGGCCGTAGGATTTTTATCATCCGTGATCGTATCGCCAATTTTGGTATCGGAAATGGTTTTGACACCCGCCGTAATGAATCCAACCTCGCCGGGATATAACGCATCACGTTCCAACGATTTCGGCGTGAATACGCCGACCCGTTCGATGGTATGCACGGTGTTGTTGGACATAAATCGCACTTTTTGGTTTTTCTTGAGCACGCCGTCGCGCACGCGCACCAAGGTGACCACGCCCCAATATGGGTCGTACCAGGAATCGATCAGCATCGCGACCAAGGGCGCGTTGATATCGCCCTTGGGCGGCGGCAGGCGTTTGACGATTGCTTCTAAGGTTTCTTTGATCCCGATCCCGGCCTTGGCGGAAATGGGTACGGCGTCGGATGCGTCGATGCCGATAATATCCTCGATCTGGGTTTTGACACGCTCGACATCGGCGGCGGGTAAATCGATTTTATTCACGACCGGAATGATTTCGTGCCCGGCATCGATGGCTTGATAGACATTGGCCAATGTCTGCGCCTCGACCCCCTGGGTGGAATCGACGACCAACAAACTGCCTTCGCACGCAGCCAGACAACGCGACACCTCGTAGGCAAAATCGACATGGCCCGGCGTGTCCATCAAATTCAATTGATAGGTTTGCCCGTCATCGGCCTTGTAATTCAACCGCACGGTTTGCGCCTTGATGGTAATGCCGCGTTCGCGTTCGATTTCCATATTGTCCAATACCTGATCGGACATTTCGCGGTCGGTCAGCCCGCCGCAATGCTGGATCAACCGGTCGGCCAAAGTCGATTTGCCGTGGTCGATATGGGCAATAATGGAGAAATTGCGAATTTTGCTTAAATCATGGGTCATAGGGGGGTGGTTTTACCCTATTAATGCAAGGAATACAAATATTTATCGGGCTGTTGGGCCGGGGCCAACAACAGCGGTTTTTCTGCTTGACGGGCAGCAATACAAAATGTATCTTTGAAAGATATTTAAACCGGGGGTAACTATGGGTCGACGTAATCATTCGGATGTGGCTGCTTGTGTGCCAATTTTTCTTGGCATCGTCCTCGTAGGTTCATGTGCTGGCGATGGTACAAGAACCCTTGAAGACAACTCAGACTCAGTCTACTGGAGAGTTGGAAACTCTGAGATTATAAAAGCTCCACGCGATAGAATTACTCTAGGCGCTCTAGGCGATGGTTTTAAAGATAAAGATGTATCTGTAACGTTAGGATCTATTCTGGCGATTCAAGAAGGATCAGAAATCTTATTTTACTTTAAGTATAATCACCTTAAAGGTACTTATTACCGCATAGCTGCGAAAGATGCAGCAGATCATCTTGGCAGTAAACGTGTTGAATTTATCAAAATTGCCGAGCAGCAGTTCCAGAAAAATCCAAATTCCGTAAGCCCGGAGTTGTTAAAACAAGTACTCCCAGCGATCAATAGCCAAGGCTCGTTGCGTTTGCCCGCCAATGGCTTGTTGGAACCCTTTCGCGGACGCCAGAGATGCTAAGAATAGAATTGCTGCTTAGCCAAATAAGCTCCTAAGCTTGAATTTCTCTGAACAGGGAGAGGTTTTTTCTCAGGTTCTTAACACCGCCCCACATGCGGTCTGTACGTTCGCGATAACGCGCTGGGACAGGGCTTCGATTTCCGCATCGGTCAGGGTTTGGGCGGTGGGTTGCAGCGTGATTTGCACCGCCAGGGATTTTTTACCCGCGCCCAGATTCCCGCCCGTAAACACATCGAATATCGTGGCATCGACGATCAGGGTTTTATCCGCCTCGCGGGTGGCGCGCAGCACATCGGCGGCGCGCACGCCATCATCCACCACAAACGCGAAATCGCGGGTCAGCGGATTCAATTCCGGCAATGCCAATAAGGTTTTGGCTTTGCTGGCTTTGTTTTTGGCCGCTGGCAGGTTTTGTAAAAATACTTCGGCGGCCACAACCGGCATTTTCACATCATAATGCGCCAAAATTTGTGGGTGCAATGCGCCGAAATACGCCAGCACATTCGGCCCCAACCCTATCGCGCCCGATTGGCCCGGGTGATACCACGCGGGCGCGGTTGTGGTGATTTGCAATTTGCCAGTATCGACACCGAATTCAGCCAGCAAGGCCAACACCTCGCCCTTGGCCAGATACGCATCGACTGCTGCGGATTTTTGTTGCCAGTGGCGGGGGGATGCGCCGCTATGGATCATCGCCGCCACGGTTTTTTGCTCGTCCGGTTTGACGCCCGCATATTGCGCACCGATTTCGAACAAGGCCAAATCCGGCATGGCGCGGGCGGCATTGAATTGCAAGGCGGTCAGCAAGGACGGCAAGACGCTGGGGCGCAGATGATTCAAATCACTGCTGATCGGATTTTGCAGGGTTAAATGATTATTCGCCCCGCCGAATAGTTGCGCTTGTGCCGTAGATGTAAACGCAAAAGACAAGTTTTCGGTCATCCCCCGCGCGGCCAAAAAACGGCGGGCGATGCGTTCGCGTTTTTGCGCCGGGTTCAATGCCTGGCCAATCGGCAATTGCGTGATCGGCAAGGATGATGCTGGCACATTATCCAGCCCGTGGATGCGGATGATTTCTTCGGCCAAATCGGCGCTGCCGTTCACATCGCCGCGCCAGGATGGGGGCGTCCATGCCGCGCCATTTGCCGTAAAGCCTAATTTTTTTAAAATCGTTTGAATTTTTTCGTCCGGCAAATCCACCCCGCCCAGGGTTTTTACTCTCGCGGCATCAAACGCCACGGTGCGCTGCCAGGTGGGGGTTTTACCGGCGACGCATTTCTCGCTGGCCTCGCCGCCACATAAATCCAAAATCATCTGTGTAGCCAGATCCAGCGCAGGCAGCACGAATTCCGGATCGACACCGCGCTCAAACCGATAGCGCGCATCGGTGATGCATTCGATGGCACGGCCGGTTTTGGCGATTTGTTCCGGGTTCCACAACGCCACTTCGAGGATGACATCGGTTGTATGCTCGTCCACGCCGGTTGATACACCGCCAACAATTCCGGCAACCGATATCGGCCCCGAATCGTCGGCGATTATCGTGGCACCGGCAGGCAAGGTATAGGTTTTGTCGTTTAGTGCGGCAATGGCCTCGCCACCCGTTGCATCACACACGCGCAGATTACCCGTGATTTTTTTGGCATCGAATACGTGCATTGGGCGGGCATGGGCGATGGTGAAGAAATTGGTAATATCGACCAGGGCCGAAATAGGCCGCAATTCCACGCTGCGTAATTTTTGTTGCAACCATGCGGGCGATGGGCCGTTTTTAACGCCACGAATCACGCGCAGCGCGAAATGCGGGCAATGCGGCGTGTCGATTGTAACATGGATGGGTGATGGGAATTTTTCGGCGATTTTTGCCACAGCGATGGGTTTTAGTGTGCCAAGCCCCGCTGCTGCCAGATCGCGGGCGATGCCGTAAATCCCGGCGCAATCGGCGCGATTCGGGGTTAAATTGATTTCAATGGTCGCGTCATTCAACCCATAGGTTGCGGCATAGGATTTGCCCACCGGGGCGTCAGCGGGTAATTCGATAATGCCCGCTGCGTCATCGCCCAGACCCAATTCGGACGCCGAGCATAACATCCCTTGCGATTCTTGGCCGCGGATGTTGCCCTTTTTCAGCGTGTAATTATCGCGCGGAATAAAATCGCCGGGTAGCGCCAAGACGGCTTTCATGCTGGTTTTGGCATTCGGCGCACCGCACACG
>Ga0315901_10000278_pt1 | contig 78689 bp, 57 predicted proteins | sample LakEriMetagenome_10_FD_203761 | JGI IMG/M metagenome (GOLD analysis project Ga0315901, IMG submission 203761) | Freshwater fungal communities from buoy surface, Lake Erie, Ohio, United States - Buoy 2 MA116 | ecosystem: Environmental > Aquatic > Freshwater > Lake | place: USA: Lake Erie, Ohio... | reverse complement strand
CAAATGCAATTTCACCGGAATCGTTTTTGTAATAGAAGGGTAGTGTCATAACACGTTCACCGACAATATTTACCAGATAGGCATATGCTGTATTGCGAGATGTGTGTTCATTTTCATGGAAAACGACAAAGTCGATAACCTCCTGTGTTGCGCCGGTAATACTTTCACCTAATCCTTGTGCGGATTCCCATTTTGGCGCTGTTTCAGGTTTCATCATCGTGAATGAAGTGATTGGTATTGGTTTTGAATTCAGTTCAAGTTTTCTGTTGCAATGAGCAGTTACATCCCATTCATAGGTTTTACCTTCGATCAGATTCATTAATACCAGATTGTTTGCTGATGTTACATAATTAGACCACCGTTCGGCGCTTTTTTCTTTAACACGAAAGGTGTATTCAGCCTCGGGATCTATGGCATCCCATCGGAATATGACTTTATTGACATCTACAATTTTCGTGTAATAATATGCCGGTGTCTGACAGTCAATGCCCGTAACAAAGTTTATTCCGCTAACATAATGCGTTGTATCGCGCTTATTATTCCCAAACATAGACTGCACCTGCCATTCGTACCAAACCAGTGGGGTAAGATCGAATACACGCCTAACGGTAGTGGGAGCTTCAACACTATAGACCATCCATTGAGCGTCTCCTTTAATGCGATACCGTAAACTATACATCTGATCCTGAATATTACCGCGCCATGAAAATTTCACACTTGTGCTATTAATGATTTGTACTTCCAGTTGTTCAGGTGCATTTCCTTTTGGAGGTTCACTAAATGCTGAAAGTGAGATAATTAGTGATAAAATAATGAGCGGAATGAACATCTTCATACGTTGAATGGATTCTAATTCAACTTATAACCGATGTTTCAAAAATAGTTACATTATGAGCTACTTATTTTATGTTATTTTTTTTATTTGCGAAATAGAAATAGTAGTTTTCATCATTAACAATATTGATTGAATTAATATTATTAATGAATTTCATGTGTATTTGTGTGCCATTAATATCGTCCTCCTGAAATGCATATGTTTTTTTATCCGGACCTATGTATGTTAATGGAGTACTTAAAATCAGAACAACGGTATCGTGCTTGGTAACTTCAAGATTTAACTCAGAAATAATATCGTTAAAGTCAATGGCATTTCGCCGCGAGCCATCCCAAATCATAAATCGTTGGTCACGCTTTGACTCCGGCAGATGTATTGGTTTATGGGTAAAGTAAGTTAACGGAGATACGATAAAGTCACTACTGCCCATAATAGCATAATTATCCAGTTTAGAATTGATTACATATTCGCCGGCTTCAGGAAAGTTGGAAAAAGGGTATTTGATGTCTTTATAGTAAGCAATACATGATGCATAGAGATTGCAGACCAATGATGCTGTAAATACAATTTGAGCCAGAGCGTTGACGAAAGCAGGTATTTGAAAATTAATAATAGTTTTCTCCTTTTTGAAAAATTCAACCAATGAGAACGAGCTAATTAAAAAAATAAACAAGTGTCCCGAATAGCGATAGGGACGCATATTGGTGAAATAGCAAAAAGCCATAAGTGCAATAGTGCCGGATAGAAAGAAAAGTGTTACTCTGGAATGGCTGAGAAAGAAAAAGAGCATAAGTAGTAATAGGATGCTCCCCAGATAAAATCCTATTGTTTGTTCATCATTAACGAATACGTGATTGTTCCAGTAATTATGGTCTTTGTTTGGCAGTATGGGGAAGTAATTGGTGAATACTTTTGAAACGGCAAATCGCACACCATCCATGGTGAGTGATTTAGTATATGATACCGGATAAGAATTGTCCGGCTCACTTTTGATAAAATAAATAGATGAGGAAATCGATATCATCGAGCACAGCGTGATTATTAATAATCCACGGATACGAGCTGGAGATAATGTTTTTGTTTGGTATAAAATATAGGTATCTGTAACAATCAGGCAGAGCATCGATATGGTCATTATCAATCCCATTACACTTGTAAGGGACAAGAGGATGAGCAGTAGTCCCAGTGTGATGAAGTGATGCATCTTTACATGCTGATCTTGTTTTCGATAAACAACATTGGTATATAATGCCATGCAGGAGAAGAAAATCAGAATACCCAGGCCATAACAGCGTGCTATCAGGTTAAATTCATAGAACAAGAAGTAGCTGAAAGAGGCAAGGATTTTTAATTTATAATCCAGAGTAAAATATTTGTTGAATACGTACACAGTGAGCGTGGCAATAAGAATATGTATAAACTGTGTTATTGTAATACTGTCAATCACATGCGACTGAATAAACAGAATTAGATGCCAAAGTGGTGGGTGCCCCTCATATCGTATGTTGTTCAGTAATTCTGATAGTGAATGACTTTCTCGACCTAACAGAAAGGCTTGCAATTCGTCGCGCCAAGGCTCGTGATATCGAACGCCGATCAGAGAAAGAAACAGAAATGCTAATCCTACAAGCTCTGATTGATAGCGGAATCCATAATTAGGGGCAGATACATCAGCGATACTATTTTTTTTACTTTTTTTATTTGCTGTCGAACTCATTTTGAATCGTATGACGATGCAAAATAATTCTTATTTCCTATAGATATAAACGAGTTCGTCGTATGATTCAAAGGCGTAAATGGCTGACTTGCTGCCATCTATTTCCTGAAATGAAACGGTAAAGCTTTTTTGTTCGCCTTCCTCGGTATCAAATTTCATTTTAGTATTTCCCGACTCAACATTGGTTTCCTGAAAAAGAATCACGTTATCATCCTGATCCTTAATCTGAATATATACGTGATATCCTTTAGCTTCTTTGAGGGATAAGTAGTAGGAGTTCGTTTCACGATCATATAGGATTTCAGGAATAAAATTTTTGTATTTACCGGATTTCGCCGCCTCGTTTTTATTATCCAGGGAATACTTTCGTATTAACAGTGAATCCATCGGCATCTTCTCCTCTGTGCTCTGAGCAATCAATGATGAACAGCACATAAATACGAAAAAAGCAAGGGTTAAACATTTTTTCATGGTTACCAATAGTTTTATGTATTGGTAAATATTTTACATATCGACCATGCCGAAAAAAATAATCCGTTGAATGTTTAATTTAGAACGTTAAGTTGTATCTTATTGTCTTTCCTTGGATAGTTCCTGCCTATTTATCGGGTTGGCATACCGTTCGTCATAGGCTTCACGATGATCCAAAATATCGAGTGCGGTAAACAGCGATTGGCGGAAGGAATCCTCATTGGCTTTATTTCTTCCGGCGATGTCAAAACCGGTTCCGTGATCCGGAGCTGTTCTTACTATATCCAGTCCTGCGGTGTAATTTGTTCCGGAGGTAAAACTCAATGTTTTAAACGGCACCAATCCCTGATCGTGATACATAGCCAGGATCGCATCATAAGATTGATACTGCCCTGAACCAAAAAATCCATCTGCAGAGAATGGCCCAAATAATAACCGACCTTTTTGCTTGCCATTGGTGATGGCCGGTATGATTTCATTAATCTCTTCTTTTCCAATCAGTCCGTTGTCGCCTGCGTGAGGGTTGAGTCCCAATAGGGCTATTCGCGGCTTGTCGATGCCAAAATCTCTTCGCAACGAGTGATGCAGTATGTCTATTTTTCGCTCAATACGATCTCTCTTGATCAGAGGTGCAACATCCTGAACGGGAACATGGTTGGTTACGGTAGCAATGCGAAGCGCATCGTTGATTAAAATCATCAGGGGCTCCTGATTGGTCTTAGCCGCAAGATACTCCGTGTGACCGGTGTAGCTGAACGTCGACGATTGAATGTTATTCTTATTTATAGGAGCCGTAACCAACGCATCAAGTTTACCGCTCAGCAAATCAGTTGTAGCTGCTTCGAGGCTCTTTCGACCATAGGCCCCACCGACTTCATTCTGAACACCAAGCTGCACTTGCACTTCGTCTTCATAACATTGAATGATATTGAGTGTGTTGAATTGAAGTCGTTCTGCATTTTTTTGATTAACAGAATTGATTGCATTCAGATTTAAGGCTTTCCTGTGGAAGGCAACGACTTTAGCATTGCCATATAGAACCGGTGTAATTCGTTCGTAAATTCGGTTATCAGCAAAAGTTTTTAACAACACTTCCAATCCAATACCGTTTATGTCGCCGGTGGTTAAACCAATTGTGTATTTTTTATTGTTCATTCATTCGGTGTTTTAGAAACTGAAGCAGTAGACGTAAGCCGATTGCTGTTGCATTTTTTCCGCGGTAACTCATAGTGCTATGAAAGAATGCAAGCCCGGCTATATCAAGGTGTATCCAGGGATAATCGGTGAATCGTTGTAAAAATTTTCCCGCAGTAATATGGCCGGCTAGTGCTCCACCCACGTTTTTCATGTCCGCAATGTCACTCTCAATTAATTCGCCATATTCCTCCCACAATGGAAAGTAAACCAGTCGCTCGAACACTTCTTCTCCGGCCTGTTCGAGTTTTTTATTAGTATCGGAATCAGCGGTACTCATATAGGCTATTGCAAAATTGCCGAGAGCGCGGTGTGCGGCTCCGGTAAGTGTAGCCATATCGATCACCAGTTCCGGGTCATATTGTTTCGAGTAGCTCAATGCATCGGCCAGTATCATGCGACCTTCAGCATCGGAGTTTAACATTTCAACTGTAAGTCCATTATACATTTTAATAATGTCTCCCGGAGCAAAAGCATTTCCACCGGGGCGATTATCTGTAGCCGGCATCAGGGCAATAATATGAAGTGGCCACTGCAATTTTGCCGCCGTGTATATCACTCCGCCCATTGTGGCCGCACCGGCCATATCGCACTTCATATAATCCATACTGTTGCCGGTAGGTTTAAGGCTTAACCCACCCGTATCGTAAACGACCCCCTTACCAACCAGCACGATAGGCTTTTGATTCTTGGCATTGGCCGGTTTGTATTCCATAATGGTAAATGTTGGTGGATCAATGCTGCCCTGATTTACCGACAATAAACCGCCCATGCCCATCTCAATTATTTTCTTTTTGTTGAATACCGTAACTTTTACACCAACCTCTTTACCCATCTGACTGAGTGCCTCTGCTAATCCTTCTGCATTCAGATGATTAACGGGTTCATTTACTAAATCTCTCACACGATAAGATGCTTCAATCGTCGCATTCAACTCGGCAATCTGATGCTTACTTATGCCGGCATCAGCAATACGAACAGACTGAAGGCTGTTTTCTTTCTTTGTTGCATCTTTCTTGTATTGTATAAACTGATAGTTTCCAAGGGCCATACCTTCTGCAATAAAATATGCCGCACCGCCGATGCCGCTATGATTAGCAATACCAACTTTTTTACATTTGTATTTATTAATGGAGGCAAGCAGGCTATTCCCGGTTTTTCTGAGATCCTCGTTAGTGCGCATCTGATCTTGTTTGGCTTCTAGCAGAAGTACTTGTTTTACCGGAACACCATTAAGGGTAATCAGTTTGATGTCTTTCTTTATGGCCTGTTGAACCGTGGTTATCTCAGTTTTGGTTAAACCACATTTGTTCAGATTACTTTTTTTGTCGATAAGTATAATTATTGCGTCAGTTTTAACAGGTTTTGTTTCCAGTAGAATAGTGGGTTTCATGTTTTGCCGTATTTTTTTGTGCCGTAAAACTACTCATAAATTTTACCCCGTACTTTTACGGCTGTGTTATGCGGAATCAAAGAACAACATCCGATTACTCTGCAAATAAATCATTAGGTCAACATTTCCTGTCTGATCTTCGGGTAACTCAAAAAATAATTCACACGTTTTATGAGTCAACACATGATAAAATTCTGGAGATTGGTCCCGGTAAAGGGGTTTTGACGGCTGATTTATTTCAACGCTCCGGGAGGTCGGTTGTTGTTTGTGACATTGACAGTAGAAGCGTGGCTTTACTCCGCGAGTTATATCCTGATTTTGTATCTCAAATAATTTTGTCAGACATACTGAAACTCGATTTTAATCAACACTTTCAAAATCATCAGGTTAGTGTAATCGGTAATTTTCCGTACAATATTTCAACGGAGATTGTTTTTAAACTATTAGGTGAACGAAAAAGCGTCCCATACATATTAGGTATGTTTCAGAAAGAGGTCGCTAAGCGATTTGCGGCTAGGCATGATAATAAAGAGTACGGAATAACTACAGTATTGCTACAGGCTTACTATGATGTCGTCTATCTTTTTGATGTGCCACCCGGATGTTTCAATCCACCGCCCAAGGTGATGTCGGGTGTATTGGAAATAAAACGTAAGTCTTTAGAGCCTCTTATACTCAATGAATCATTGTTTGTAAGAATGGTTAAAGCCGGATTTAATATGCGGCGCAAAACACTGCGGAATGCATTAGCCTCATTAACACTTCCTTTGAACGAATCACACAAACAGCTACTGAGTATGAGAGCGGAACAGCTCAGTGTTTCAGATTGGATCAACTTTGCCAACGAAATGAGCAGGCCATGAACATTTTAATAACCGATGTTGTTGATTCCTCGTTAATTCAGGGACTGATTAAATTGGGTTATCGGCCTGATTATCGACCCGATATCACGCAGGCGCAGGTGCTTTCAGTAATTCAGGAATATGCGGGTATCATTATCACGACTAAAATTGCATTGGATCGTTCAACAATCGAAAAAGCGGTTAACTTAAAATTTATCGCCCGTTTAGGTTCAGGCTTGGATCACGTTGATTGTTCAATGGCAATGAATCGTGGAATTAAATTGTACAGCACGCCGGAAGCTAATTCCGGTGCGGTTGGTGAGCATGCAGTAGGCATGTTGATTCAGATGTTGCATCACTTCACAGACTCGAACATCGATGTAAAAAAAGGAAACTTCCGAAGTGATCCATTTCGAGTTACCGAGGTCGAGGGGCTTACTATTGGCATTTTGGGTTATGGCCACACAGGCCCTGCATTAGCAAAGCGACTGCAGGGATTTGACGCTAACCTGATTGCCTATGATAAATATCGAGCGCAGGGGGATGGATTCTGTAAATTAGTTTCACTCGAGGACTTAATGGCTCAATCAGATGTTTTGAGCATTCACTTGCCTCTAACCGATGAGACTCAAGGTATGATTAACTACGCGTTTTTATCTGCTTGCAGCAGGTTGCGCTATATTATCAATACCTCGAGGGGATATATTCTGGATATTCGCGATTTGCTCCGATGGACTGATGAATCGGAGAGCCGATGGGCTTCACTGGATGTGTTGGATCAAGAAGAACCTACCTTATTCACAGCCGAAGAAAAAAGTATGTTTCAACGATTAGTACATCACCCAAGGATATTCATTACCCCCCATATTGCCGGAAAGAGTCATTCAACAAGGCTCAAGCATGCACGGGTATTATTGAAGAAATTAAAGGATGAATACCGATCGTCACATTAGCGTCATTTAAGTGTCATGTTATTGTAAAAGCAATACGATACATATAGGATATTTTAATTCACTTGTTACTTTCGTTTTGTAATTCGGTTTAAGGGTTATATTTGTCCACCTTCAAAAAAAAGAACCCACTAAAAACCCAACAGCGTATGAGAAAAATTTACTCATTCTTATTTATCGCTCTTCTTATAGCTACCGGAGTGCATGCACAAACCGGTGAATTGCAAGGGAAAGTTATCGATGCTGAAACCAATAAAGGAATTGGATTTGCTCCGGTTGTAATCTTACAAGGTGGTGTTCAGAAAGCAGGAGGCTACACCGAAGATGATGGGTCTTACTCCATTAAACCAATCAATCCCGGTACTTATGTTGTTAAGGTATCTTTTGTTGGATATAATCCAACCGAGGTAAATAACGTTTTAATCAGCTCCGATAAAATGTCAACACTTACCATCAAAATGACAAAGGTGGTAAATGAAATCAAGCCTGTAATCATCACAGCTGATCGTAAGCTTGTTGATCCGGATAAAACGCAAACCGGTGTAACCCAGACAAAGACAGAAATACAACAGCTAGCAACATCCCGTAACAACCCCAATGATCTTGTTGGTATGTCGGCCGGTGTGTTTCAACGCGATAACGGTGCCTCACTGAACGTAGGTGGAAATCGTGATTACAATAACCGTTACTACGTTGATGGCATACCGATGCGTGGTAATATTAATCTGCCTTCTACTGCCATCGAACAGTTAACCCTCATCACCGGTGGTATACCGGCTAAGTACGGTGACGCTACCGGGGGTATCATCACGATCACCACAAGAGGCCCTTCAAAGATTGTTAGCGGAGGACTTGAATTAAATACCTCAGAGTTTCTCGACGGTTTCGGATACAAACTGGCAAACTTTAATATTAGTGGACCACTTTATACAAAGTTTAAGAACACAGATTCTTCCATTGCTAAAATCGGGTACTTTTTTTCCGGTGAATACTTAGGAAACCGTGATGGTGACCCATCAGCAGTAGGTGTTTGGCGCGTTAAGGAGGATGTGTTGACTTCACTACGTAATAACCCGCTTGTTCCTAATCCGGTTGGTGTCGGATACTCAAACCGAGCATCCTTTGTACGTGAATCAGATTTACAAAATGTTAAAGCAGGATTGAATGTGGCAGACAACAGTTTCCGTTTTGCATCCAAGATTGATTTCCGTTTAAATGACTACATAAATATCACAGTGGGTGGTAACGCCGACATTCAGTTATCACGATTTGATTATGATGGATTTAATTCAATGTTCAATTTTTACAATAATCCACGCCTTGATGAGCGAACATACCGTGGATTTGTTCGCTTTACACAACGATTTAAGAATACCAAATCCTCTGATGGCAAATCGGCATCCGTATTCCAAAATGCATTTTACAATATTCAGGTTGATTACACGCATTTCGTTCAGAAAATTGATAACGACATCCTGACTAGGCCATTTGACTACAGTTATTATGGTCGTTTTAAAACACACAAAGCGCCTATATACAGTTATACTACTGATAGTATCCAGACGCCTGAGGGATTTCGTCCAATTACCGCACATTACCTCACCGGTTTTGCTGATACCCTGGTTACCTTTCAACCATCTGAAATCAACCCCGATTTAGCAAATTACGTTATCGACTACTATACATTATCGGGCAGTTCGCCTATTGACGGTGTATATGGTTTTAATGGCAACTCCTCTCTATATCGTAGTTTAAATACCATACTTAATAATGGTGGATTATTTAATGGTTTTTCTCCAAGCGACATTTACTCACTGTATCGCTCAACCGGATTTACACAGGGTGAAATTCGTAAACTGACGAATGATCAGTATCGTGTTGCCTTCCAGGGTTCCGTAGATATCGTCCGTCCGTCCTCCATCGGTGGTGAAAAAAATCGTCACGCACTTGAGTTTGGATTTGAATACGAACAACGCGATGATCGCGGATACCGTGTTTTTCCAACAGGCGGTATTGGTATATGGGGGCTAGCGCGTCAGTTAACAAACAGTCATTTGGTACTTGATTTAAATAACCCGCTGATGGTTTATTCAGATGACGGCGTGTTTCAGGATACCGTGAACTACTCCTACATTGACGGTGGAGGGCAATCATTTTTTGACTATAACCTTCGTAATAAACTTGGTTCCACACAATCTGAGTTACTTGACATAAACGACATGGATCCATCGACCTTCAGTATCGACATGTTTAGTCCTGATGAGTTATTTAATAATGGTAACAATTATATTCAATACTGGGGCTACGACTGGCGCGGTAACCGATTAAAATCACAACCGGCTTTCTTTGATTATTTTACTAAAAAAGAAACTGTAAATGGTCGTGAAATCTTCACTAGGCCAATTGGAGCATTCCGCCCCATATATACAGCCGCTTACATTCAGGATCGTTTCAATTTTAAAGATTTAGTATTCAATATTGGTCTTCGTATTGATCGTTACGATGCCAATCAAAAAGTATTACGCGATGAGTACTCCCTATTCCCGATTCGTTCTGTAGGTGATGTTACCGAAATTAACGGCAATGAGATTATACATCCGGATAACATCGATGATGATTATGTGGTATATGTGAATAATGCTGAAAATCCAACAGCCATTTTAGGGTATAGAAAAAATGACAGATGGTTTGATGCAAACGGAGCAGAGATTGCCGATCCAAAACTGATTGCACAAAATTCAGCAACCGGTAGAATTGAGCCCTATTTAGCGGCAGGTTATACCCGTAAATCACCCATATCAGAAGAAGGTTTCAGAGATTACGAACCGCAGGTAAATCTGTTGCCACGTATTGCCTTTTCATTCCCGATTTCTGACGAAGCATTGTTTTTTGCACACTATGATGTATTGGTTCAGCGTCCTACAAACAATCGTATCTCGCCATTTACATTCGACTACTTCCAGCAAATCGCTGTAAATGCCCGATTTGCCAATCCAAACCTTTTGCCTGAAAAAACGATCGACTATCAGGTTGGTTTCCAGCAGGCACTCAGCAAAACAACGGCCCTTACGATTGCATTAACCTACAAAGAGTTAAAAAACATGGTGCAGGCACGTAACATTGTTTATGCATTGCCGATTGATTACAAAACATACGGAAACATTGACTTTGGTACCGTAAAATCGTTGCAGGTTACGTACGAAATGCGTCGTACCAGAAACATTCGTATGGATCTTAACTATACACTGCAGTTTGCTGAAGGTACCGGTTCTAACAGTACCTCTGCAGTTAACTTAATTAACTCAGGTCAACCGAACCTTCGCGCGATTATACCGTTCAGCTATGATCAGCGCCACACCATCAATGCCACAGTCGACTATCGATTCACTGAAGGTAAAGATTACAATGGACCGGTAACAAAAAATGGTAAACAGATCCTAAAAAATACCGGATTAAACGCCATATTCCGTGTGGGTTCCGGAACGCCATATACTCGTCAGCAGAATCCAACTCCTGATGCTCTTTTTGGCGTTGCTGCTCAATCAACACTCAAAGGAAATCTTAATGGTTCCAGATTGCCTTATACATTTAAGGTTGATCTTCGTTTGGATCGCGATATCGTGCTTTCCACAAAAGATGATAAGAAGAAAGCATACATTAATGCTTTCGTACTTGTACAAAATGCCTTAAACAATATGAACGTGGTATCGGTTTATAGCTATACCGGTTCACCAACTGATGATGGTTACATCAATTCAGCCTTTGGTCAACAGTCGCTACAGGGCAAACTTGATGAACAGTCATATCAGGATCTGTATCGAGTTAAATTACTTAATCCAGGAAATTTTACCCGCCCACGTCGCATCTGGGCTGGTGTCATTTTAAACTTCTAATACATGCTAAACAGAACAGTTATGAAAAAAAATTGGCTCGCTCTTATCGTAATGGCAGCTTGTTCTTTGCAGGCTAATGCTAATGAATTACACGGCTTACCTCACCGTAAAGATCTGGGTAACCGTATTAGTGCGGGTGATTGCTCTCCGGCTACATCCTCTATTGATCTGAACATCAATAACGTCCGCACAAAAATTCAAAATGGCGGTGATATGTGGTGGGATTTGGTTAACAACGCCAAGTACGAAGTGCCAAAAGTGGAAACCGGTCAAACACCGGCCAATTCACTCTTTGCCGGAGCCATATGGATTGGAGGTATTGATCAAAACAATCAGCTCAAGGTAGCTTGTCAAACTTATCGTCAAACCGGTAATGACTTCTTTCCCGGCCCATTAGATGGTGCTGGTGGAACAACAACTTCAGATATTTGCAGTGAATTTGACCGCCATTGGCAGGTGCTTGGAGCTGAAATAGATGAAGTGATTAACCTATGGGAAGGTAGTGGTGGTAACCCCCTCTCTGCCGATGCTATACCGGAGAACATCTTAAACTGGCCTGCCCGAAATAACCCATACAACACACTCGTTGGAAGCAGAAATATGGCGCCGTTTTTTGATCGTGATGAAGATGGAAGTTACGACCCAACTTTGGGGGATTATCCCATTATTGGTCAAAGCCAATCTAATGTATATGCCGATCAGATGATTTGGTGGGTTTATAATGATAATGGTAATATCCATTCTGAAACCGGTGGTGAAGCGATTGGAATGGAAGTTCAGGCACTTGCATTTGCATTTAAAACATCAGATGAGGTTAACGATATGACTTTCTATAAATATCGTTTGCTTAATAAGTCATTAACCACTATCAATAATTGTTTTATGGGTCAATGGGTTGATCCGGATTTAGGATGTTACACGGATGACTATATCGGTTGCGATACCGTTCTTGGACTTGGTGTGGTGTATAACTCCGATCCTATTGATGAACCTTGCGGTGCAGGTGGTTTCTATAGTAATCAGCCACCACTTGTTGGTATTGACTATTTCCAGGGACCGCTCGATGAAAATGGCAATGAGCTCGGAATGTCTTACTTCCTCTATTACAATAATGACTTTACGGTAACCGGTAATCCTGAAAAAACATCTGATTTCTATGGGTATCTCTCCGGTAAGTGGAAAGACGGTTCGCCTTTTACTGCTGGCGGCAATGCCTATGGTGGAGCAACACCAACAAAATATGTATTCCCCAGTGAGCCAAACTCTAACGATGGATGGTCAGAATGCTCTGAGCAGAATACTGCAGCGGATAGAAGGATCGTTCAAAGTTCCGGACCGTTCACATTATTGCCCGGAGCAACCAACGACATCGTTGTAGGTATTGTATGGGTTCGCCCACCGGTTGGGACGTATGCACCTTGTCCTAACTTCGATTTATTATTAAAAGCTGATAACAAGGCGCAGGCTCTCTTTGAATCAAACTTCAAAATTTTGGATGGTCCTGCTCAACCTGATGTAAAGATCGTAGAATTGGATCGCAAACTGGTATTGGCTATCGAGGGCTACACAACCACAGAAGCCTACTCACAGGCTGATCCGGTTTTAAAGAAACTTGGCATCAAAGATTCTTTGTACAAATTCGAAGGCTATCAGATTTATCAGTTGAAAACTTCGTCTGTATCACTTCAGGAATTAACAGATGGATCTAAAGCCCAATTAATTTACCAGTGCGACATCAAAAATGGAGTTGGTAAGCTTGTAAACTATGTTTACGATGCGGCCATTGGTGATGACGTGCCTGTTATTAAGGTGGATGGTGCCGATGCCGGAATTCGTCATTCTTTTGAAATTACAGCTAATGCTTTTGCTACCGGCGACAAGCAGTTAATCAATCATCAAACTTATTACTTCGCTGTTGTACCTTATGCCTACAATGGTTATGTGAACATTGACACAACCGGAATCTTATTTGACGAAAATCAGGACACCGTCTATCAGACTATTACCACAAATCAAAAATTGCCATTCCTCTCCAGCAGGTCAGTTACAATTTTAAAAGGGATACCTCACATTACTACACCCGAGTTTGCCGGAATGATACTTAATGCAACCTTCGGTGATGGTCCGGAGATAATCCGACAGGAAGGAAAAGGTAATGGTGGTTTGTTTGTCGATCTTGCACAAGAAAGTGTCAACACGATCCTACAGAATGGATTTATGGCTAATCCAAAATATGTTAAGTCAAAAGGTCCTGTTTCCGTTACGGTTTACGATCCTAAATCTGTTCCAAATGCTGATTTTGAACTGATGATTAAAGGTGGAACGGTAGGTACTGGTGACGTGATGTCGGACACTTCAGTTTGGACTTTACAATTGATGGATGGTGAAACCGTTGTTTCTGAAAAGAGTATTGAGATTGGAAACGAACAACTTATTCCCGATTGGGGTTTGTCAGTGTACATAAGCCAGGTAAGTGAGCCTCAATTGAACAGTGAGGAGAATTATGTTGTTGGATGGGAGTTTGAAGTAGAAGATAACAGTAAATCTTGGTTAATTGGAGTGCCTGATGTCGATGGCAGTCCATTCTTCAACTGGATTCTTTCAGGTAATTATAGCCATAGTGGAACTGTAGAATTCAACCTTACTAGCGATTACAGCACAACTCCTGTTGGAGGCGAAACCGAGTTTGAAGACCCGACTCAGCAATTTGAAAATATCGGCAATCGAACTATTGCTCCTTACCGTCTCTGCTCACAGAATATTTATTACGGACCGATATTGAATAATGCGGCGGCCCGTTCTCAAAATTCATTAAAAGATCTGCCCAGCATTGATTTAGTGTTTACACCGGATAAATCAAAATGGTCTCGTTGCGTGGTTATTGAAACGTGCCCAGAGATTGCCTTATCTGAAGGCGGTGTTCCTAAGATGGCTGTAAGACGTGGTCGCTCCGTAGATCAGAATGGTGTTCAATCATCTGATCCTACTGATCTTGGCATGGGATGGTTCCCCGGTTACGCCATAGATCCTGAAACCGGTACCAGACTGAATATTATGTTTGGTGAAGATTCATGGCAGATTGACCAGAATGGTCGTGATATGATCTGGAACCCAACCACAGAATTTTTCTCAAACAACGGAGAGATCTCATTTGGTGGTCGACACTGGATATATGTGTTAAAAACTCAATACGATGAATGTGCCTATGTAAGACAACAGTTAACCTTGCCAACCACTGCTACTTCTGTACCTATATCTGCAGGATTAAATGTATACAAAACGGTCGGTTGGGTTTCTCAGCCCATCCTCGAGTCGGGTAAAAAATTATTACCGATTAGTCAAGGGCTCATACCAACAGAAACTACCTTTAAGGTGCGCATCAGTCGCCCTTATGAGCGTTTCCAGGCGGGAGATGTCATTAATGAAACAAAACCAAGATATACGTTCAACACAGCAAATATTGCCGCGGTGAAAAATGATCTGGAAACGGCGAAGTCAGCTTTAGATACCATAAAAGTTATACCGAATCCATACTACGCCTATTCCGGATACGAACGAAATCAGGTAGACAACAGAATCAAGATCGCCAATCTTCCTAAGAAATGCATCGTTACTATTTATTCACTTGACGGCACCTTAATACGCAGGTATGATCGCGACGATGATTCAAGTACATCTCTGGAATGGGATCTTAAAAATATAGCAGGCGTGCCTATTGCCAGCGGACTATATTTAATTCATGTTAATGCTGAAGGTATAGGCGAAAAAACACTTAAATGGTTTGGTATAACACGTCCTATTGATCTTGACTCATTCTAAAACTCTCAACTTACCCTATACAATGAAAAGAATTTTAGTACTTATTATAGCACTCTCTAATCTGAGTGTAGTCATAGCCGGAAATAAAGACCGTGCAGGTCAGGCCGGAGCATATGAACTTTTAATCAACCCCTGGGGAAGAAGTAGTGGTTGGAACGGATTGAATACATCAACCGTTCGCGGCTTTGAATCACTCAACCAAAATGTTGCGGGACTTGCATTTACTAAAAAAACTGAAATTGGTTTTGCTCATACCAATTATCTTACCGGCACCGGAATCAACATAAACGCACTTGGCCTTGCCCAGAGCGTTGGTAAATCGGGTGGTGTTATTGGTGTAAGTGTAGTGGCTATGACCTTTGGAGAAATTCAGGTAACAACAACGCAAAATCCTGAAGGTGGTGTTGGTTTTTATCGCCCTCAATTCTTAAATATTGCTCTTGCTTACTCTAAAATATTTTCCAAGAGTATTTACGGAGGTTTTGTAGTGCGTGGAATTTCTGAATCTGTTTCAGACATTTCAGCCACAGGGCTCGCTTTGGATGCAGGTATCCAGTATCAAACGGGAACAAAAAAAGATCCGGAAAAAATTAAGTTCGGTATTGCTCTTCGCAATATTGGAACGCCGATGCGTTTCAGAGGGGATGCCCTATCGTTCAAAGGTACTGCTCCCGAAGGGACATACCCACTTACTATCGAAAAACGCTCACAACAATTTGAGTTACCATCAATGCTAAATATCGGTTTATCCTACGATTTCAAATTTGGCGGAGCAGATGCGACAAAACGCAATCAGCGTTTAACTCTTGTTGGTCATTTTACATCTAATTCATTCTACCGTGATCAGATTGGTGCCGGAGCAGAATATGCTTTCAAAGAACAATTTATGATTCGTGGCGGATATAATTATCAGCAGGGTTTATTGAATAGTAATGAAAGAAGCACGGCATTTACCGGATTAAGCGGTGGTATCACCATTGACCTGCCAACCAAAAAAGGCGGGCCTAATGTGGCTTTTGATTATTCTTACCGTACCAGCAATCCTTGGGGTGGTACACACACTGTTGGTGTTCGCATCAACCTCTAAAAAAATAAATACACAAATAATATAAACGCTTTCGCAAGAGAGCGTTTTTATTTTATTTCAAACATTAAACACGTTTTTACTTAACATGGCTGATATTCAATACTTCACTCCGGAAGGATTAGAGAAGCTCAAATCGGAGCTAAATGAACTAAAAACTAAAGGTCGATCTGATGTCGCCAAAGCAATTGCTGAGGCTCGTGAAAAGGGTGATCTTTCAGAGAATGCAGAATATGATGCTGCCAAAGATGCACAAGGCATGCTGGAGATGAAAATAGCACAACTCGAATCGACACTATCCAAAGCACGCATTATTGATAAGTCTAAGATGGATGTTAACAAGATTATGATCCTGTCCTCAGTTAAAGTCAAAAATTTAAATACCAAGCAACTCGCAAAATTTCTTTTGGTATCTGAAAATGAGGCCGATATCAAATCCGGTAAAATTTCGGTGAGTTCCCCTATTGGTAAAGGGCTTTTGGGTAAAATGGTTGGTGAAATTGCCGAAATTAGTGTCCCTGCCGGCATTATTAAATTCGAAATTATTGAAATTTCGGTTGGTTTAGAGTAAACATCACATTAACTTCATAAAAAAAAGCCGTTAAATAATTGCTTAGGGCAAACCATTATTTTATTTTTGTGTTTTAGAATTTGTCTAAATAAGGTAAACGAAAACAAAATAATGTCAGAAGATCAAGGTGATATATTAAGTGAGTTAACGCAGAGCGACTACAAATACGGTTTCGTTTCCGAAATCGAACAGGAATTTGCGCCCAAAGGACTCAATGAGGACATCGTTCGTTTTATATCGGCGAAAAAAAAAGAACCCGAATTTTTGTTGGAATGGCGATTAAAAGCATTTCGGCAATGGCAAAAAATGGTAGAACCAACCTGGCCTAATGTTTCTTATCCCGCTATTGATTATCAGAATTATTACTACTACGCCGCTCCCAAACCCAAGAAACAGCTAAAGAGTCTGGATGAATTGGATCCTGAAATTAAAAAGACTTTTGATAAACTGGGTATATCTCTAGAAGAGCAACTACTGCTCGCAGGCGTAGCCGTTGATGCAGTCATTGACAGTGTTAGTGTTAAAACAACATTCAAGGATAAACTCAAAGAACTGGGCATTATTTTTTGCTCATTTACTGAGGCCGTTCAAGATCATCCGGACTTAATTAAAAAATACTTAGGTACTGTAGTACCGGCAACAGACAATTACTTCGCGGCCTTAAATTCAGCAGTCTTTAGTGACGGCTCATTTGTATACATACCCAAAGGGGTGCGTTGCCCTATGGAATTGTCAACCTACTTCAGAATTAATGCGGCTAACACCGGTCAGTTCGAACGTACCCTAATTATTGCCGATGAGGGTAGCTATGTTTCCTATCTGGAAGGATGTACGGCACCCATGCGAGATGAAAACCAACTTCACGCCGCCGTAGTCGAACTGGTTGCACACGAAAATGCCGAGATAAAATATTCTACCGTTCAGAACTGGTACCCCGGCGACAAAGAAGGTAAAGGAGGTATATACAATTTTGTTACAAAGCGCGGCATTTGTGCCGGTGACCGATCGCGTATCTCGTGGACTCAGGTAGAAACCGGTTCGGCAATCACCTGGAAATACCCAAGTGTCATTCTTAAAGGGGATTACGCCGTAGGTGAGTTTTATTCAGTTGCTGTTACCAATAACTACCAGCAGGCTGATACCGGAACTAAAATGATTCATTTGGGCAAGCATACTAAAAGCCGTATCGTATCTAAGGGTATCAGTGCAGGAAAAAGTCATAATAGTTACCGTGGTTTGGTGCGTATTGGAAAAAATGCAGAAAGTGCTCATAACTTTTCACAATGCGACTCCTTACTTATGACCGATGAGTGTGGTGCACACACTTTCCCTTATCTTGAAGTACAAAATCCAACTGCCCGCGTTGAACACGAGGCTACTACAAGCAAAATAGGGGAGGACATACTTTTTTATTGTAACCAACGCGGAATCAGTAACGAGGAAGCAGTGAATCTCATAGTTAACGGATATTGCAAAGAAGTTTTTAATCAACTCCCTATGGAGTTTGCTGTTGAAGCACAAAAACTGCTTGCCATTAGTTTAGAAGGTTCAGTAGGATAAATTAAACATAACAATGAATATAATTGAGATAAAAAACCTTCACGCAAGAGTAGAAGGAAAAGAAATACTAAAGGGATTATCACTAACGGTTAAGGCCGGCGAAGTCCACGCCATTATGGGACCCAACGGATCCGGTAAGAGCACATTGGCTTCCATTCTTGCCGGACGCAGCGACTATGAAATTACCGATGGATCGGTTTTGTATAAGGGATCAGACCTTCTTGCGCTTGCCCCCGAAGAAAGAGCTCAGCAAGGAGTTTTTCTTGCATTTCAATACCCTGTAGAGATACCGGGCATCAGCACCACAAATTTTCTAAAAACTGCCGTTAACGAAATACGAAAGGCAAAAGGCCTTGAGCCCATGGAGGCTAAAAACTTTTTATCGATGATGAAGGAGAAGATGAAGATTGTGGAGATGGATTCCAAGCTTACTTCACGTTCTCTTAACGAAGGTTTTTCCGGGGGAGAGAAAAAAAGAAATGAAATTTTTCAGATGGCCATGCTTGAACCCAGCCTGGCGATACTTGACGAAACTGACTCGGGACTCGATATTGATGCGCTTCGCATTGTTGCAAATGGTGTTAATCAATTGAAAAATACTGACAATGCATTCATTGTGATCACACACTATCAGCGACTCCTCGACTATATTGTTCCGGACTATGTGCATGTATTGAGTAATGGCCGCATCGTAAAATCAGGCACTAAAGCGTTGGCGCTCGAACTCGAGGCTAAAGGATATGATTGGATAAAGGATTTAGAAACGGCCTAAGAGATGAGCATCATAACAGGCAGCACGCAACAACTTTTCATTGAGCAAATGAACCTATTGTTCAATGAAATCAAGTTAAACAAAGATCAGCTTCCGTATATTAGTGAAGAAGCGTTTGAGCGTTTTTGTCAATCCGGTTTTCCAACTGTCCGCAATGAAGAGTGGAAATACACGAATACTGAACCCTTTCTCAAACGCAGTTACAGCATACCTGACCGTGACAATGTGCAACTGAACAATGATGATCTCAGTGGCTTATTAACGACATTTCAATGTCACAGGGTAGTTTTTCTGAATGGATATTTTCAAAGTCAGCTTTCGGTTATACTTGAAGATGATTCCAGTGTAGAAATTACAGCCATCAAGGACTGCTTGTCTTTGTATACCGATATGATTAAAACGGCAGATGAGATATTGCCAAAAGACGGTTGGAAATACCTGAACGATGCATTCATCCTGGATGGTAAATGCATAACGATTAAAAAAAATAAAGTAGCAAAATATCCGGTACACATCATACATCTTACCGATCAAAATAAGCAGGCGCTGTTTATTCAGAATAAAAATCTGATTATCGTTGAGCAAGGTGCACAGGCAACGTGTATTGAATCATTTTACTCCACGGCTCTTAAACCCGTCTTGTCCAACCATATTTTGCACCTCAATATTGCAGATGACGGGCACTTAACGTGGTTCAAACATCAACAACTCCAAGATCGTGCCGAAGGCCAACAGACTCTTATCAACTACACATCGGCTTCTTTGCACAAGCAATCAAGATTAAACATATATACGCTGGCATTAAACGGAAGTCTTATTCGCAATAATCTTCATATAAAACTCTGTGGAGCAAATAGTGAAGCCCGATTAAACGGATTCTATGCACCCAGCGATAAACAACTTATCGATAATCATACGCTTGTAGATCATGCTGTACCTAACTGTTACAGCAATGAACTTTACAAAGGCATTATTAACGACAATGCCAAAGCAGTTTTTAATGGTAAAATACTGGTTCGAAAAGATGCTCAAAAAACCAATGCCTTTCAGTCGAATAAAAATATTCTACTATCGGACAACGCCATAGTATATACCAAACCACAACTGGAAATTTTTGCAGATGATGTTAAATGTAGCCACGGGGCCACTTCCGGTCAGCTCGACGATGAATCCTTATTTTATCTGCAGGCCAGAGGTATATCCAAACGTGAAGCGTATAAAATGCTGATGCTGGCATTTGCTGAAGATATTACTGCTGATATACAGTCTGATGAATTAAGGAACTGGCTGAACCGCTGTATTGAAGAAAAGATTCAATGATGCCTGATACGTCAACCAAGCCATTACGGGCATTCACTGCAATTGAATCCGAACAGATTCGCTCCTTATTCCCCATACTTGGTCGTCAGATTTACGGAAAGCAACTTGTCTATTTTGATAATGGAGCTACAACACAGAAGCCTCAACGTGTTCTTGATTCAATTCAAAACTATTATACAACATACAATAGTAATGTGCATCGCGGCGTTCATTTCCTGAGTCAACAGGCAACCGATGTTATGGAGGATGCCCGAAAAACGATACAGGAGTTTATCAATGCCAAACAAGCGGAGGAGATTATTTTCACATCCGGTGCAACAGAAAGTATCAATCTTCTTGCATCATCTTTTTCTCAGCTATTAGCCAAAGGTGATGAAATATTAATCAGCGCTATGGAGCATCATGCTAACATCGTGCCCTGGCAGATGATTTGTGAACGTTACGGCTATCATTTACGTGTAATACCCATTTTGGACAATGGGGACTTAGATCTTATCGCATTCGATAAGCTGATAACACCAAAGACCAAACTTCTTAGTGTGGTTCAAGTTTCCAATACTTTGGGTACGATAAATCCGATTAAACAACTTATAGATAAAGCACATCAAAACAATACAGCCGTTATCATTGACGGATCTCAGGCCGTGCAACATCTAAAAATTGACGTACAGGAACTCGATTGCGATTTTTATGTTTTTTCTGGTCATAAATTGTATGGCCCTACCGGTACGGGCGTTCTTTATGGTAAGAAAAACAGGCTTGAACAATTACCTCCCTACAAGGGCGGGGGAGATATGATAAGAGAGGTCAGCTTCGAAAAAACGACATATAATGATTTGCCATTCAAATTTGAAGCCGGCACACCTAATATCGAGGGCATTATCGGTTTGGCTGAGGCGATTCATTTTATAAACCATACAGGTATAGAGTCAATAGCAAACCACGAAGCAGATCTGTTGAATTATTTTACGGATAAACTCAGGGCTATTCCCGGGATTCGCATCTTTGGCGAATCATCTAACAAAATTGCTGTGATCTCATTCCTGTTAAGAGATATACACCCCTACGACATTGGCGTGCTACTGGATAAAATGGGCATAGCAGTTCGTACCGGTCATCATTGTACACAACCTATTATGCAACGATATCAGATACCGGGCACGGTTCGTGCATCACTGGCGGTATATAATATCAGAGCCGAGATTGATGTTTTTATTGATGCATTACATCGAATAAATAAAATGTTCTGATCATGAGTATTGCAGAGAAAGAAAAAGAGGTAATAGAAGAGTTTGAATTATTTAACGACTGGATGGATAAGTACGAACATATTATCGAACAGTCCAGGCAACTGCCTCTGATTGATGAATTGCAGAAAACGGATGAATACCTCGTTAGAGGATGTCAATCTAAAGTTTGGCTAAATGCCACCCTTAAGGATGGTTGTGTTTATTTTACTGCTGATAGTGACGCAGTGATAACCAAAGGCATCATTGCATTATTAGTTCGCGTGTTGTCCGGCGAAAAACCGGAAGTCATCATCGAGAGCCAGCTCTCTTTTATTGATCGTATTGGCCTCAAAGAACATCTCACGCCAAACAGAGCCAATGGGCTTGCATCTATGGTTAAGCTGATGAAAACATTTGCATTGGGTTTTAAATTAAAACAACAGGCATAATGATGGATATACCTGCACAATTAAACGAGACGCACGATTTTGTTCCCATTACCCGTGAAAAGGTTATTGAGGTAATTAAAACGATTTATGATCCCGAAATTCCGGTAGACATTTGGGAATTAGGCCTCATTTATGAGCTTAGTATTTATGGCTTAAATAATATTTATGTAAGGATGACCTTAACTTCACCTTCCTGTCCCGCCGCTGAAACGATTCCTGCCGAGGTTGAACAAAAAGTTAAAGCTATTAAGGGAGCAAACGAGGTCAAAGTTGAAATTGTATGGGATCCTCCATATGATCAAAGCATGATGAGCGAAGAGGCGCGACTGGATCTTGGTTTCATGTAATCTTATCCAATTTACCATTGCACATAAATATATATCGGACTTAAGTTTTATATGCTTCGAGTGGGTGTTCGTTTTGGCGTTGGCGAGGTATTATTCGGTTTTTTCTTTTTGTTCTTGTCAAATCGTTCGGTACCAAATGACATATAAAATAATTGTGTGTTGAGAGGATAACCACTAATAGTAGTTTTAGCGCTATTGTGCATGGTGTAACCGCATGTATTTACAGTTCCGGTTTGATTGGCACACTCCTTAAGGAAATTATTCAAATAATATTTAAATCGTATGTATAAACTATTACCAAACTGAAACTGAGCAAAGACAGAGGGGTTAAATAATTCCACATTGTCGGATAACCACTCATTTGATTTGTATATTTTTTCATCAAAGACGAATTCCTTTACCTTATAGTTTAGAAAAAATTCAGCCTCTGCACCAAGGGTTACATTAACTTTTTTATTTAAATCACCGAAGCGAATAGCTAAGGGCACTCCGGTACTGTACACGCGCTGCTTCAGTTTTATGCTATCAATCTTATTAATCAGCCCAACATTACGCAGGTTGAGTCCACTGACCAATGCAACATGATTCGTGATTTTTTGCTCAACCACTACACCGGTATTGAACCACATCGAGAAACGGAGCACAGGGTCAACTGAAGGCCCCATATTGGTTGTGGTTCTTGCAAGGGAAATAATATATTCTGAAGAATTACCGATACGTAGTTTCTTTTGTGAGAAAACGGATTCAACGGAGCACAGTATAAGAATTAGAAGGATTATCTTTTTCAATGGATTTATTTTAAGCTAAAATAACGATGTAATTATATATAAGTTGTATTAAGTGACTCCGGAGGGAATCGAACCCCCACCAAGAGAACCGGAATCTCTCGTTCTATCCATTAAACTACGGAGCCAAAAAATGAAATTGTTTGTAGCCTCGACAGGAATCGAACCTGTATTTGGAGTTTAGGAAACTCTCGTTCTATCCATTGAACTACGAGGCCGCGGTGCAAATATATACCCGAGGTAACGATTCCGTATGTTCTTAAACGAGATTTACTTCAGGCTCAATCAGTATTCCGAATTTATCTTTAACCGACTGCTGAATATCCAGTGCCAACCGGGATATCTCCGGACCTGTTGCGTTACCATAATTTACCAGTACAAGAGCCTGTGATTTATGTGATCCGGTATTGCCAACAACTTTACCCTTCCATCCGCATTGTTCAATAAGCCATCCTGCAGGAATTTTTACATCGCCTTGTTGCTGAGGATAATTAGGCATTAGGGGGTGTTCCGTAATTAATTGATCAAATTGGATTTTGCTGATTACAGGATTCTTAAAAAAAGAGCCGGCATTACCCAATACGGCTGGGTCCGGTAATTTCGAGGATCGGATTTTAATTACTGCGTCACTCACTGCTTTTATGTTCAACTCATTTATCTGCATCTGTTCCAAAGTATTCCTTATATCTCCATAGTTTATATGAAATACCGGCGTTTTATTTAATCGAAAGGTAACGTCAATTATAATATATTGATTTCTGAATTTATTTTTAAAAATACTTTCTCTGTACCCAAAGGCGCAGTCATTAAGCAGAAAATGATGTATTTCTCTATCATCTATGTGATAAGCGCTTAATGATTCGAATACATCTTTAATCTCAACACCATAGGCGCCAATATTCTGCATGGGTGCCGCACCAACCTGACCGGGGATAAGCGATAAATTTTCAAGCCCCGATAGATTATGTGCAATACACCATAAAACAAACTGATGCCAAACCACACCCGCAGACGCTTTAACATAAACATCATCATCGATCTCTTTGATGATTTCGATACCCGGTATGGAATTTTTAATGATGATCCCATCATAATTTTTTGTGAATAAAATATTACTGCCTCCGCCAAGGATGAGTTTGTCTGTATCTTCAAATCCGGGATGAGAAAGTATTTCGGCTATGTCATCAACAGACTTTACTTCAGTATAATGCCTGCACGTAACATCAATATGAAATGTGTTTAATGATTTAAGTGAATAATCATCGTAGATTATCATATTACAAAATAATGCAGTTGCCGGCAATCGTTAATGAATAGTTACACACGCTCCCATCTGTTGCTGTGCTATGAAACAACCGATCCATTAGAAACTGTTTCGGAAGGTTGTATGAATCGTAAGGTGCCATTGCTGTCTTCAGCCATGAGAATCATGCCTTTTGACTCGATTCCCTTTATTTTTCGCGGGGCAAGATTACATACCACACATACCTGCTGACCAATTATTTGTTCGGGTGCGTAGTATGTTGCTATACCTGAAACTATGGTTCTGGATTCGTTGCCCATATTAACCTGCAACTGCAATAATTTATCTGCATTTTTAACTTTGACTGCTGTTTCAATGGTGCCTGTTCTAAGATCCAATTTAACGAAGTCTTCGTAGTTAATCGCTGCTTTATCGGGCTTCTCGGTCGATGAAGTTTCCGGGGTCATCTGTTTCTTTCTTTGATGTAGTTTATCAAGTTGTTTTTGAATTTCGTCATCTTCAATTTTCGTAAAGAGTATTTCGGGCTGATTGATTTGTTGTCCTTGTTTGATCAGGTTGTAATTACCGACATCTGACCAACGAAACGAATCCGGGAGATTTAACATTTTTTGAATTCTTGCCGAGGTGTCGGGTAAGAATGGTTCTAATAAAATCGAACTGTTGGCAATAAGTTGCAAAGTAAAATTCAATATATGTCCGGTGGTTTCCGGATCAGTATTCATCTTCTTCCAGGGCTCAGTGTCGGTTAGATATTTATTCCCCAGACGAACCAGTGTCATAGCCTCATTCAGAGATTCTCTTATTCTGAATCGAGCCATGCTATCTTCAATACTTTTCTTTATAGCTAAAGTATGTTGAATAAGTTCTTGTTCTGCCTCTGTTAATTTATCTTGATTGCAAGGAGGAACAGAACCCTGAAAATATTTATGGGTTAATACAAATGCTCTGTTTACTAGGTTGCCAAGAATAGAAGCGAGTTCATTATTATTTCTTGCCTGAAAATCTTTCCAGGTGAAATCGTTATCCTTTGATTCCGGGGCAGTTGATGTAAGCACATATCGCAAAACATCCTGTCTGTCTGGCATATCATCAAGATATTCGTGCAACCATACTGCCCATCCACGGGAGGTTGATAGTTTATCGCCTTCAAGATTTAAAAATTCGTTTGCCGGAACATTTTCAGGCAATATATAGTCGCCGTGAGCTTTCAATAGTGTTGGGAAAATGATGCAGTGAAATACAATGTTATCTTTTCCGATAAATTGAATTAATGCCGTGTCATTATCTTTCCAATAAGACTCCCAATTGCCTTTATCCGGGTTTGCCTGAAAGTATTCTTTAGTTGCTGAGATGTAACCTATAGGCGCATCAAACCAAACATATAATACCTTGCCTTCACTATCCGGGAGCGGAACTTTAACGCCCCAGTCTAAATCACGGGTCATCGCCCGGGCTTGTAGACCATTATCAAGCCATGACTTGCACTGCCCGATAACATTGGGCTTCCAGTCAGTCTTATGTTCCTGCAAAATCCATTCCTTGAGCCATTCTTCATATAAATGCAGAGGCAGATACCAATGCTTGGTTTCTTTGAGAATAGGCGTTTGCCCACTAATCACAGAGATGGGGTGTTTTAAATCCAGGGGGTTTAATGAGGTTCCGCATTTTTCACACTGATCACCGTAGGCTTTTTCAAAATTGCAATTTGGACAAGTGCCGGTGATATAACGGTCAGCAAGAAATATAGCCTCTTTCTCATCGTAGTATTGTTTAGAGACCTCCTCCGTGAATACATGATGATTATAAAGTTTGAGAAAGAACTCCTGTGCCGTTTGATGATGAATTTCATTTGAAGTTCTGGAATAGATATCGAACGAAATACCAAAGCGTTCAAAGGATTGTTTCATCAACAGATGATATTTATCAACGAATTGCTTGGGTGAGATGTGTTCTTTTCTTGCCCCAAGGGTAATGGGAACACCATGTTCATCACTACCGCACACGAACAGCACCTCTTTATCCTGAAGTCGCAGAAAGCGTGCGTAGATATCGGCGGGTAGATAGGCGCCGGCCAGATGGCCTAAATGGATACCTCCGTTTGCGTAGGGTAAAGCGGCAGTAATTAAATATCGTTTTTTATCTTTCATGAAGTCTAAATCTTATTGTGTAACCTTGCATTTCCAAATAAAAACTCTCGAGCTTCTTTTTTTCGGATTGAATGCACACCAATTACGTTTCAAATATACCAACCACACCACATAACTAATGATTCCCCCATCTCTAAAACCCGGCGATACCATAGCGTTAATTTCAACAGCCCGAAAAATAACCCCTGAGGAATGTCTTCCGGCAATCGATTTTTTTAAACAGGCAGGATTTAATGTAAAACTAGGTAAGACCATCGGGGCTCAGTATCATCAATTTGCGGGCGACGATGCCCTGCGAACGGATGACTTGCAAACACAATTAAATGACCCTAAAGTGCAGGCAATATTTTGTGCTCGGGGAGGTTACGGAACTATGCGAATAATCGACAACATAGATTTTCGTTCATTTATCAAGAAACCAAAATGGGTTGCCGGTTATAGTGATGTAACTGTATTACACAGCCATCTGAATAAGGTTTATGATATTGCCACACTGCATTGCACTATGCCGATTAATTTTTCGACAAATACTAATGAAAGTTTACAATCGATACTCGGTATATTGAACGGCACCAAACAATTATATAAATCGGAGATGACCGAACATTGCCGCAGCGGTAAGGCTGAGGGGCAATTATGCGGTGGAAATCTGAGTTTACTCTATGCACTGAGTAACTCTGACTCTGATATCGATACTACGGATAAGATTCTTTTTATTGAGGAAATTGATGAATATTTATATCATATAGATCGTATGATGTTGCAAATGAAACGAAGTGGAAAGTTGGAAAATCTTGCCGGACTAATTGTTGGCCAGTTCACGGATATTAAAGACAATGAGATACCATATGGTAAAAGTGCTTATGAAATCATTGCGGAACACACTGCGGAGTATGATTATCCTGTCTGGTTTAATTTCCCATCGGGTCATGAAAAAGATAATCGAGCCATAGTGCTTGGCGCACAGTATAAGATCTATCCTGAAAATGATAAAATGGTATTAAAGATGTTGTAATGCCGTTCCACAAAAAAAAGAAACCCCGCATTTGCGGGGTTTCTTTTTTTTAGTAAGCTAATAATTATAAAAAGTAAACATTGAATTCAACACGTCTATTGCGCTGGCGACCTTCAGGTGTATCATTAGTATCGATTGGTTTATCGGGGCCATAATAATCAGTCTTTAGTTGCAATTCATCTACTCCTTGGTTAATGAGATATGCTTTAACGGAATTAGCCCGGTTGCGAGAAAGTGTCATATTCGATTCGCGGCTGCCAACATTATCGGTATGCCCCTCAATGAGCAAACGATATTCAGGTTTTTTTATCAAAAGATTAGCAAGTTCATTCAAACTAATGTACGATGATTCGCGGATTATTGCTTTACCAGTCTCAAATTCCAGATTGTCGAATGCCGTTTTTAATACTTCTTTAACCTGCTCTTCAATTGCCGGACAACCAAAGTTTGTAGCAGGTCCTGGAGTGGCCGGGCATTTATCTTCCAGATCAATTATTCCATCACCATCAGTATCAGAATAGGGACAACCTTTATTCTCATTTGGTCCTTTGATGTTAGGGCAAGCGTCATCTTTATCCAATATACCATCTTCATCGGTGTCAGTATATGGACATCCGTAATTTTCAATAGGGCCCTTAACTGTCGGGCAGCGGTCATCTTTATCTAATACGCCATCCAGATCGGTATCAACGTAAGGGCAACCAATATTTGCAAGAGGCCCAGCTATTTCCGGACAATTATCATCTATGTCAGCAATACCATCTTTGTCAGAGTCCGGACAACCGTTAAAACTCTTAATTCCCGCTATATCAGGGCAGCGGTCATCCTTATCGGCAACCCCATCATTATCCCTGTCCGGACAACCAGAAAACTCAATCTTGCCGGCAGCATCCGGGCAAAGGTCTTCAGCATCCTGTATACCATCGTTATCTCGGTCCGGACAACCCGAAAATGCCTTTATTCCGGGAACATCAGGACATTTATCGTAATCATCTAAAATGCCATCTTTATCTCTGTCGGGGCAGCCCTTAGTTTCCCAGTTCCCTTTTAATGTTAAACAGAGATCTAATTTATCACTAACTCCATCCTGATCTTTGTCTCTTGGTCTTGCATAAGGAATCGGAATCTTTACGCCTCCGGCAATATCAAATTTGTTTGTTTCGCCGGCACTTAGGTTTGATAAAATATTGGCAGAGCCAACAAATACGGGACCCAGGCGGAGCGAGATACCGGTATTAAAATCAGTATATGTGTTGTACTCAATAGGCACGTACACTCCGAACCAACGACTCTCCCATCGCGGAGTTAAAGCATAGTTGGTAAAAAAGTTTGTTTTGTTGATATCGCTTTTGCCTGTTTTAAGAGCAATTATTGGGTTAACATTCAGATAGAAGCCTTTGCCTATGTTATAATCCAATAAAAAGTTGAGTGCCAGAGGCAGATTCATGCTGAATGTATTACGGTTTGACTCATTAGGAGCGTTTCCGGGGACATTCTCTATTCGGGTATCCAAATCTTCAAAACTGGTCAAGTTCTTGAATAAATCAAGATCCATAACTGAGGTATTTGTAATATAATCTCTGGATCGATCAGACTTTCTGTAACGTATGGTGCCAATGTCAGTAATAGAGAAGCCGAGTTTTAATTTATAGATGTCTTTGTACTTTGGAACAATATTTTTAATGCCATCTAACTCATAGGTCTGTTCATCGTGTTTGGGCCGAAACTCATACAGTATACCTAAGTCAAGGCCAATACCTGCTTGCTCAAACTTGAATTTTGGCCCGCCGTCTTGCCAGAATGTATTTTGTGATCTGCCATAAGAAACATTACCAACAAGATTAATCATCGTGTCTCTGTTTTTATGTGTATAGGTATAATCAGTAGCTGACACATAAAGCGATGATATACCCTGTAAAAGTTTAAGCGTTGCACCAACTTTAATTACGTGTTCGCCATCATTATGAACAATACGAGCATAGGGCACTGCGTATTCAGTCCATAAATTTTGATTAATTAGTGCTTGATCACCGCTTATTGGTAATAGGAGTTCCTCATCACGTAAATCGCGATAGGCTATTTCGGCGGTATTTTGGTCGATGCCACTGATATTGACCATGCCTCTTGTTCGTGTATAAAATCCAATAGCATCTCGGTCAGAAATTGCTGTAAAAAAAGATGGGCCGAGCACATCAACATTAATGAATGCATTTTTTATTTTACCGTCAAGATTTTGTGTGATGTACTTATCCTGAAAATCCGGTTCATTGAATTTATTTGGATTAAAAAGTGCACTGTTATTAATAGTAAGAAAGTTGTTGCCTACTCCCAGGTTAAACGATGCCAAGTTGATATCATACTTCAATCGGTTGTCAGCGATAAATGCAGGATTAAATAAAGCGCCGTGAATACCGGCGAAACTTCCGGTTCTGAATCCCGAATAGGATTGAGAGATCGATTTATTAATCGAGCATACTAAAAAAAGGAGGGTTAGTGATGTGTAAATTAAGTGTTTCATAGTCGTGTGTTTATTATGAGATAGATTTTAACCAAAGACCTAAACTAATCAAAGACCAATTGTACGAATTATTAGTTGCATAATTAAAGTCTGCACAAATGTTAATGTATGGCTTAATGAACTTTTGCCAATCCGGATTGGACTCCCATTTCTTTTCGGGAACCTGGAATGCAAGTTTATTTTTTCTCCAGGTTATTTCATCAGGCAACAGGTCATTAAATGAATAACGAATTAATGATTTGGTCCAGCCATTTTTAATTTTGAATTCAGAGGGGATTGAAAAAACATACTCAACGAGTTTGTGGTCAAGAAATGGCAGCCTTACTTCTATGGCATGAGCCATAGAGGACCGATCAGCAAAACGCAATAATTTCTCCAAACCATAGGTTAGTGTCCAATATCGCAGTCCTTCATCCATTGTATTAAAGCGTCCGAAAGGAGGCGTTTGATGTTTGTAGTTATTGTGAAATGAAGCTTTAATAAATGCTGGTGCGGCATGTCCGATAGTGCGATATTTTAATGTGGATATTGGCTGTAGTAGTTTCTCAAAATAGGCTTGTATGTATATTTTATTAAGTTCTACCCGTTCCGTATATTTTTCATCATAAAAAGAATTCTTCGATTCATAATCTGCAGACAGACCAGTCATTTTTTTTAATGGGTGTCTTCTAATTTTTTCTTTTAACAGCATCTTAAAGAAAACCGGATAGCCGGCGAGGTATTCATCAGCTCCCTGTCCATCGAGGATCACTTTAACTGGCGTGTGGTTCACCATTCTAAATACATCCCACTGAGCAAAGATACTTGCTGAACCAAAGGGCTCATCCTGATGGTAGGTAATTTTTTCAGCTTGATTGATAAAATCAGTAAGATGAGGATAACAATCGTAATGATTACTCTTTATTTTTTTAACTATTGTTTCAATATAGTCTCCTTCATCAAGATTTTTGTCTTCGAATCGGGCTGAGAACGTATACTGTTCGTGAGAAATGTTTTGTTTTTTTAATAGGTCTTCTACAGCACATGCGACAGTGGAGGAGTCAAGACCACCGGATAAACTTGAGCCTACGGGTACATCGGCGCGTAATCTGCGTTTAACCGAATCAGAAAACAGGTAACGAAACTGTTCACACGCTTCATCAAACGTAATGGATTCATCAGGCTTAATCTGCTCAGTATGCCAATATTTAACTTGTTTCCGCTCACCAGAGTTCATGTTAATTCGCACATAATGAGCGGCTTCCAGCTTAGATATATTGCTGAAAAATGTATCTGATTTGCATTTTGGGTTTTCTACAAGTTCAAATGCCAGGAAGTAATAGACCATCTGTTCATTAATTACAGGCTTTATGCCTGCTTTCCAAAATGATTTTATCTCAGATGCAAACCTCAGACAATCGGTATCCTCTTGAATATAAAATGGTTTTTCACCGAATCGATCCCTCGCAAAAAGTATTTCATTTAACTCGATGTCGTAGATACAAAAGGCAAACATGCCATCAAGCTGATTAAGAAATTCAATCCCGTAATGGTGATAGGATACACAAAGGACTTCTGTATCACTCTTTGTCCGGAATGAATAGCCGGATTTGACAAGCTGTTCTCTTAGTTCAATAAAGTTATATATCTCGCCATTAAAAATGATGATGTAACGGTCTAAGACCTGCATAGGCTGATTGGCATCAGCGCTTAAATCAATAATTGATAATCTTCTGTGTGCCAGTCCGATCGTACCGGATTCATTGAAATATAGGCCATCACCGTCAGGCCCCCGGTGAGCTATTGCTTCCGATAATTTGTTGAGTTCATTACGGATGATTGGTTTTTCAGTTTTACTGATTATCCCTGCAATGCCGCACATGTAATTACCAATCTTCGCTTTTCGTTACACTGCTTGGTTTTTCCATAGCCTCCTTAATCAATCCTACAAGATTATTGAAATACTCATCAGCTTGGTTAAGTGTTCCCCAATGTTCATCACGCAAGGGGTCTGTTTCGCTGAAATACGTTTCTATTGGCTTATAGCTTGCGGCCTGTATATTGATGTTGGTAATTTCATATTTATATTTTCCGTCCTTGAGCATGATGTTGATGCTGTATTTAATCATATCGGCCTGAGCTTTAACACCATTCTTTAATATTTTTTCTGTGGTGAATTGTGCCTTCCCTTCAATTTTGCCTGTTGCGGCATCGGCACTTTGAATGACCTGCGATGAATTCTTATAGTTTGATTTGTAGAAGTTTTGAGCGCGCAGAAATAATTCATCTTTCGAAATACCTGCTAGCTCTATAACACTCGTATAACTTACAATTTTGGTGTCGTTGCTTATGGGCATTTCGGGTTTAGTTATTTCAGTTTTTTTCTGGCTGTATCCGGTAAACCCCAGGATGCCTATAATCATCGTAAGGCCAAGTGCTTTTGGTAGATTGAATTTCATTTTGAGTGATTAAAAACGGTGTAAAAGTCACCAATTTGCGATCATTCGGGTCATTTAGTTTTCAACAAAAAAAACATTTCAAAAAAGTAATATAAACCTCAATACAAGCGCTGATTTTGGTACCTTTGAGGGGCTTAAAATAACAATAAAACATTACGAAAAAATGGCGGAAGAACTGCTAACTGAAACTATGGAAAAAACGTCACAATCGAATTATACTTCTGAAAACATTCAGGTACTAGAAGGCTTAGAGGCGGTACGCAAAAGACCGGCGATGTACATTGGCGACATCGGCGTGCGTGGTTTACATCACCTTGTTTATGAGGTTGTCGATAACTCAATCGATGAAGCACTTGCGGGCTACTGTAAAAACATACAGGTGTTTATCAATGAAGACAACAGCATCACAGTAAAAGATGATGGGCGGGGCATACCTACCGATATGCACAAAAAAGAAAAACGCAGTGCTCTTGAAGTGGTTATGACGGTCCTTCATGCGGGAGGTAAGTTCAATAAAGACACCTATAAAGTTTCCGGTGGTTTGCACGGGGTCGGTGTTTCCTGTGTGAATGCTCTTTCGTCTCATTTAATCGTCACCGTTCATCGTGAGGGGCAGATTTTTCAGCAGGAATACAGCATAGGTAAACCACTTTACGATGTTAAGGTAATCGGAACCACCGATAGAACTGGTACTGAAGTAACCTTTCTGCCCGACACATCCATTTTTACAGTGTCGCAGTACAATTATAGCACACTTGCCGGGCGCATGTGTGAACTTGCCTATCTGAACAAAGGCATTGCTATCACACTTACGGATAAACGAGAAAAGGATGAAAATGATCAATACCTCTCTGAGCGATTCTTTTCTGAGAAAGGATTGATAGAATTTGTACGATATCTCGATGGCAACCGTGAAAAATTATTATCAGAGCCTATAGTAACTGAGGGTTCCCGCGATAATGTGATGGTTGAAATTGCCCTCACTTACAATACCGGTTACAACGAGAATGTACATTCTTATGTAAATAATATTAATACCATTGAAGGTGGCACTCACGTTGCCGGATTCCGCCGCGCCTTAACCCGCGTATTTAAAATTTATGGTGATCAGAATAAACTTTTTGAGAAACTAAACTTCGACATTACCGGAGACGATTTTAGAGAGGGGCTTACCGCTGTTGTCAGTGTGAAGGTACCGGAGCCTCAGTTCGAGGGGCAAACAAAATCAAAATTGGGTAACTCTGAAGTGCTAGGCATTGTTGATACTACAGTTGGTGAAGCCTTGAATAACTTTTTGGAGGAAAACCCCAAAGAGGCCAAACAAATCATTAACAAGGTCATATTAACTGCTACTGCCCGACACGCCGCCCGTAAGGCTCGTGAGATGGTGCAACGCAAAAATGGCATGGCCGGATCAGGGTTACCGGGTAAACTCGCCGATTGCAGTGACAAAGATCCTCGTCAGTGCGAGATATTCCTAGTCGAGGGAGATTCGGCGGGTGGTACTGCTAAACAAGGTCGTAATCGGGCCTATCAGGCCATATTGCCGCTTCGCGGTAAAATTCTGAATGTGGAAAAAGCCATGGAGCACAAGATTTACGACAACGAGGAGATAAAAAATATTTTTACCGCACTCGGTGTAAGTATTGGCACCAAGGAGGATGATAAGGCATTGAATCTGGAAAAACTGCGTTACCATAAAATCATCATTATGACCGATGCGGATGTTGATGGATCGCATATCTCCACTCTGATTCTGACCTTCTTCTTCCGATTTATGAAAGAACTTATCGAACAGGGATATGTATACATCGCTTCTCCTCCTTTATACCTGGTAAAAAAAGGAAAAGAGCAACGGTATTGCTGGAATGACGAACAACGTAAGTTAGCGGTTGAGCAAATAGCGGCCGGCAAAGAAGATTCGGTAACGATTCAGCGATACAAAGGTTTGGGAGAGATGAATGCTGAACAACTATGGGAGACCACTATGAATCCGGAAACACGAACCTTAAAGCAGGTGACGATAGAGAGCCTCGCTGAAGCCGATCACATCTTTTCCATGTTGATGGGCGATGACGTACCACCTCGCAGAGAATTCATAGAGCGCAATGCCAAGTACGCCCGCGTGGATGCTTAATAGCTGTCTATGATATGCTGAGCCTCATTACTGAGCGGTGATTTTCTTTTAATCAACTCTTGTAATAGTTGTACGCTACTATTTTTATCCCCAAGTTTATAAAGGCATTTTGCTTTTAGCAATAAGGCATTGTCTTCTGTACCATCATTACGCAATAAAATCTGATTACACAGGCTTATGGCCTGCTGAAATTGATTTTGGTTATACGCTTCCTGAGCAAACTGTAGTATCTTCTCGGTGCGTATATTTTTATATAATTCTGTAGAGTCGGCTACAGTTAAATTTTGAAACTGATTTTTTTCAGACGATTCATTTACAATAGGAGCTTCGTTTAGTTTATTACCATCTCTTTGTTTCTTTTTTATTTTTCTATCAGACTCGGTTGAGATGGTTACACTTTCCGAAAGTGACTCCGTGTCATCAACCGTAACTGATTTCTCTGTGTATAATGTTGAAGGTAAGTCTTCTTGCTCACTACCCGGTTGTTGTGTACCCGATGGTGCAGGAACGTATGGCTTCCCCTGATTATTCGGCTTAAGCGCATCCTGATTTTGGATATTTTTATTTGCCCCAGTTTGCTGTGTTGATTGTATATCTTCCGTCTTGAACTCCTCACGGAACATCTTATCGTCCTTACGTATATCCTTGGTATTCTCAGGATTCATCAACACAGGTCCGGTCGTGTTCAAATCCGGCTTAATAGAATCCGGGATGGAATCGGATGGTGCAATAGGTTCATCATTTGAAAAAGCATCAGTGTTTTTTTGATTTGGTATCTGGGCAAGTTCCTGTTGTTGTCTGCTGAAATATTGATTTAGATAATAAGTAAGTGTAAATAAGATGAGGAATGATGCGGCAATAGTTAGCCATTTTCGAAGAGGCAGGATTCGTTTTTTCGAATCGCCGAGTCGGTCTTTTATTTTTTCCTTGAGCTGAATAAGATGTTTATGGTACTCTTCTTCATTTAATGTTTTCATACCATCGTAGGCATCGCTGCATAATTCACACCCGGATATATGATCAAGAAGTATCGATTGATTTTCGATACTATCGGGATGATACAGGAGCTTTTCGAGTTCATCGTTCGATAAACAATGTGTTCTGACAGGTTTAATTTCTTTCACGAATTTTCTCCAGATGAATTTTTAAATTACGTTTTCCATTTTGAATATAACTTCTAACCTCGTTCAGCGTGAACCCTGTTTCCAGAGCTATCTGCTGATACGATTTATCCTGAATGTAAAATAATTCAACACAGCGTCGTTGTGTATCATTTAATTGTTTCAGTGCCAGATTCATCTCATTGAGTTGGATTTCTTTTATCTCGTTTCGGTCATGATGCGCATCTTCGGTAAAATCCATAAGTGAGATAGCATCTTTATCAAGCTGATTTTGATGTTTTCTGGCATGTTGTTCCTTACGGAGTTGCATCAGGCAGTGGTTTTTAGCTACCGTGTGAATCCAGAACTTAAACTCCTGAACATCATGTTTTATAATATCGGTTAATAATTTTTCAAAAATTTGCATAACGGCATCCTCAGCATCATCGCGATCCTTTAAATATTTTAAACACACACCAAAAACTAGATGTGTGTACCGATTAAAAAGAATACCGAATGCCTGCTTGTTTGAATCAAGCTTATAAAGTGCTATTAACTCACTATCGCTCAGATGGTTGTATGATGCAGGGCTCAAGAAATACTAATGTCGTAAAGGTACAAATATCATGCTTCGTAATATTTTTTATAGTCATCTTATGTAAAAACATTTATGAAGTCATCTACTAAATAAATCATTTTTGTTATGCGACCATCATACTACATCAAACCGTTTTTGGCATTAGTCTTTGCCGCTATTGCTATAGTTTCTATTCCTAAAGCTCACGACAACCTCGTTTCATTAAAAGATGAACAGGTAGATTCTTTGGAGAAATTATTCAAGGAATATTCTAATGTCGTGATTGAAGATAAATTGTATTTGGCTACCAACCAACCTATATATAGTCCGGGTGAGTCGATTTGGTTTGGGGTGTTTTTAAAAAACAGTCAGTTGTTAAAATCTACTAAAAGTGATATCGTACATGTAGATTTATTGGCACCATCAGGTAAAGTAGTTCAGTCCTTAGCGCTAATTGCCCGCGAAGGCCATTGTGGCGGCGATTTCAGTACAAGTTCTTCCATGCCCGGCGGATTCTATAAAATAAAGGCATATACCCGATGGATGCAAAATGTAAGCGACAGTGCCGGCTACGAAAAAGAAATTTTAATTCAAAAAGTTATTCTGCCCAGACTAAAAATGGCCTTAACTTTTGATAAGTCAAGCTATACAAAAGGCGAGGAGGTGATTGCCAGATTTTCAGCAATTACCAACGATAACCTGCCGCTTAGGAATAAACCGTTTACATACGAATTAAAATCTGATGGAATTAAAATCAGCGAAGGCACTTCCACAACAGGCAATGATGGATTAATGTATGTGCGCTATGTATTGCCCACTAGATTTAAGTCGCGCGATATGCAAATGAATGTGAAGATTGAATACGACGGCTTAACAGAAAGCATTAATAAAGCTGTGCCCATTACATCAACAGAAGTATCGGTGGAGTTTTTTCCGGAGGGTGGCGATATGATTGCCTCAATACCATCACGAGTTGCATTCAGAAGTATGGATGAACAAATGAATCCCGTCCATATAGAAGGCATAATCAGCGATTCAAAAGGTAAACAGATCTGTAAGATTGAAACATTCAATAAAGGAATGGGATCCTGTTACTTTACACCCGGTGCAAATGAAAGCTACACGCTCCATCTTACTAAGCCGGCAGATGTAATTAAAACATGGCAGTTGCCTGAGCCTTTGAGTAATGGATTTAATCTTGAAGTCAATCAGGTTAATCAGGAACTACAGTTACAACTTCGCTCTTCAGGCGTCTATAAGGCAATAATTATTGGTCAGGTTCGGGGTAAAGTATATTATAGCACATCTTCTTTATTACAGCCCGGTGATAATAAGCTGAACATATCGCTGGCTAATTTTCCGACTGGAGTAGCCCAGTTTACAGTATTTGATCAACGTATGACCCCTCGTGCCGAGCGATTAGTTTTTGTAAATTGCGACAGGCTAATGAATATCAGTATACAGACTGAACGGGAGCAATATCAAACGCAGGATAAAGTTAAGGCTACAATACGAACGACAGATATGGATGGAAATCCAATACCGGCAATCATTTCGGCGCGGGTAATTCACGATCAATTACTGAATTATGCTGATGATCAATCCGCAAATTTGTTGTCTGCAATGTTGTTGGAACACGATCTTAAGGAAAAGATTCCATCGCCTAACAGCTATTTTGACAAAAGCGATCCTAAGTCAATGGCAACGCTAGACCTGTTAATGCTAACCTCCGGCTGGAGGCGTTTTTCCTGGAAACAGATCTTATCCAAAGAGGTTCCTGTTATCCGTTATTCCGGTGAGCGAACGATGTTCACGATTCAGGTTATTGATGGGTATACCGGTCAGCCCATTCAGGATGCACAACTGAAGTTAAAAGAGACAGGCTCTGTGTATAAAACAGATAAACAAGGCAAAGCCCTTTTTACCAATATCGACTTATATAGTCCGGCAGATTTTTTGGTTACAGCAGACAATTATCAGGATGGTTCGATTGTAGTTAGTACCTATGATGTTCCTTATACGGTTTGGTTATACGACCACATAAATTACAAACGGACACGAGGCGTGATTAAAAATGAAGCGCTTAATGAAATTCCGGAGGCAATGATGCCACTTGAAGACTGGAATGAACAATTGAATGAAGTGGGGCAGGTTGTAGCTAGAAAGAATAATAAGCCCAGGGCTTTTGACGATAGTAAACCTGTTATGCCTGATACAGAGGAAAAGGAAAGACCGGACAGGGAGGAGCTCATAGTAGACGACTTTCGATTCAAAGGTATGATTGCAAACGACAGTATTCTTGAAAAAAATAAAATTAAGATTACCACGTACTATAGATCCAGACAATTTCCGGTTAAAAAATATACATCTGCTTCAGCAACTCGTTCCAGTTTTGAGTCAACACTATATTTTAACCATGCTATTCAAACTGATGCCGGTGGCCGCGCATCATTTGAGTTTACCACAAATGATCTCATCAGTTCATTCCGGATTATTGCCGAAGGTATTTCTGATTTAGGATTACCGGGCCGATCCGAAAAGTTGCTTTATACACAGCTACCGGTAGAAATCAGCTCCAAGATACCTGGTACGCTTACTTCCGGCGATCAGTTCATGCTACCGGTTATACTGAAAAATAATTCTTCAAAAAATATCTCAGGTAAACTATCGCTTACTTTTAACCGTGAAGTCTTGAATGGTTTATTTACAGATACCCTTATCAATCTGGGGCCTCAAACCTCGCAGATTATTTATCGTCAATTTAAGGCATTGCCCGTTCAGATGTTGGATACGATATTGATTTCATATATCGGTGATACATATACCGATGAGACTACAGTGCCTGTTAAGGTCGATTCCAGAGGATTTCCGGTTCAACAAAGTTTTAGCGGCCGTGATTTAGATCGCACGTTTTCCTTATCTATAAAAGACGCTTTACCCGGAACGGTTAAGGTGTCTCTTACTGCCTATCCGGGTACAATAAGCACCTTGCTGCAGGGCATTAGTGGTTTGCTTCGCAGACCCGGTGGTTGTTTTGAACAAACGAGCATGAGTTCATACCCTAATGCGATGATTATGGATTACTTAAAAAGCAGTGAAAGTGGAGATATGGTCACGTATGCTAAAGCCAAGGAGTTATTGAGGGACGGATATGAAAAATTAGTAACATTTGAAACCAATCAAAAAGGATATGAATGGTTTGGTTCGGCCCCAGGCCACGAGGCATTAACCGCTTATGGTCTGATGCAATTTAATGAGTATAAAAAGTTGTATTCCGGTGTTGACGAAACCATGATTAACCGTACTGCCGATTGGTTGTTGAATCGCCGCGATGGTCAGGGTGGATATAAGCGTGATAGTAAGGCTCTCGATTACTTTGGCCGGGCATCGGATGATGTTACCAATGCCTACATCACCTATGCACTAAGCGAAGCCGGTTACGGCGATATTCAAAAAGAAGTTGACTATGCATATCAGCAGGCACTTTCGAAAAAAGATCCCTACATACTCGCTTTAGTAGCCAATACCTTATATAATAAAAAAGATTTCAGACGTGCCGACGAGGTCCTAAGTAAGTTGCTGACTATACAGGATACTGATGGTGCCTTGAAGGGTGCACAACACAGTATCACATATTCAACCGGCAAAGGGCTAGATATAGAGACAACATCACTCGGATTGTTAGCCATGTTGCAGTCCTCTAAACCGGATTGGACTATAACGGAAAAAGCCGCTTCCTATCTGGTCAATTCCAGAAGTGGTTATGGTGATTGGGGCAATACACAGGCTACCATACTGGCACTGAAAGCATTGAGTAAGTACAGTCTGTTTTCCAGAAGAACAGCGGAGTCGGGAACAATCACTGTTTACCTGAATGATGAAGCTATCGGCGAAGCCTCATTCCGTGCGGGCGATCAGGGGGCTATTGAAATAAAAGGTCTCGAAAAATTCGTTGGCGAGGGCAAACATCAGTTAAAAATTAAGTACAAAGGATGTAACGTGGCCTTACCCTATACCGTTAATGTAACCTACAATATCGCATTACCACCCTCTTCGGAGGCGTGTGACGTTGATCTGCAAACAGCTTTGAGCGTAAACCAGTGCAGAGTAGGCGATATGGTTCGTATGAATATACAGGTGCAAAATTTGCGGGATACAGCTAAGCCCTCTACTACAGCCATAATTGGCATACCTGCCGGATTGAGTTTGCAGATGAATACGCTAAAGGCATTACAAGAGCAACGGTCGATTGCTTATTTTGAGATCTGGGAGAATAATCTTGTTCTATACTTCCGCCAGTTAAGAGCTGACGAAAAAATACAGATACCCATAGATTTAAAAGCCGAAATACCCGGAAATTTTGAAGCGGCGGCAAGTAACATCTTTCTGTACTATACTGCTGAGAATAAGTACTGGGAATCCGGTGAGGCCATCAGAATAAGTAAATAGCTGTAGTTGACCATGTGGGTGGCGTTGATCGCGCCACCTTCAGTCACCAACGGTAAGACTCAACTTTATAAATGATACTGTCATTTTTAAACCAGAAATCTTTTGATGTGTGATTTGGGGGGATGTCCGGCGTAAAATCGGTTGTTACATAAATAAACATCGTAGTGCCCGGAACGTCTTTTGTGTTTAGGTAATCCGGCTTGCCATAGGCAGATAACACTTCACGTGTGTGCCTTCCTTGCCATTCTTTTTCCAATTGCTTTTGTAACGGTTTGGTATAAACGCAGGAAACAATTATCGGTAAAAAGAACAAGATCAGGGGGTATTTTATTAAAAATTTCGACATATAAACTGTAAGATGGGTTTTGTTCATAGGCTACAATCCGATATTTTGTGAATTAACTGTGCATTATTTTCGATCTGTATATTCAACTTATTGTGGCTTTCCTAAATTTGCACACAATTTTTAATAAACCTAAATAAAAACACCAAAAAATAATGTCAACAGTTAGAGTCGCCATCAATGGTTTCGGACGCATAGGTCGTCTGGTTTATCGTCAGATTTTTAATATCGAGGGTATCGATGTAGTCGCCATCAATGACCTGACCAGCCCAAATGTGTTAGCACATTTATTAAAATACGACTCTGCTCAGGGGCGTTTTAATGCCGAAGTCACCGCAACGGACAACTCGATTGTAGTTAATGGTCACGAAGTAAAAATATATGCACAAAAGAATCCTGCCGATATCCCCTGGGGCGCGCATCAGGTAGATGTTGTTCTTGAATGCACCGGTTTTTTTACAGATAAGGACAAAGCCGCGGCTCACCTGACAGCCGGAGCAAAACGTGTTGTAATATCTGCCCCGGCGACCGGCGATTTAAAGACGATTGTTTTTAATGTAAACCATCAGATACTCGACGGAACTGAGACGATAATTTCCTGCGCATCCTGCACTACGAATTGTCTGGCTCCGATGGCACAGGTACTTGATGAGAAATTCGGCATCGTGGCAGGCTTGATGACCACTGTTCACGCATATACTAACGATCAAAACACACAAGATGCACCGCATCCTAAAGGAGATCTCAGACGAGCAAGAGCCGCCGCTCAGAATATCGTCCCCAACAGCACAGGTGCCGCAAAGGCCATCGGACTGGTACTGCCCAATCTAAAAGGTAAGTTGGATGGTACCGCTCAGCGTGTGCCCACCTTAACAGGTTCATTAACCGAACTAACCACCGTACTTGCAAAAAAAGTATCGGTTGCTGATGTTAATGCCGCAATGAAAGCGGCTTCTAACGAATCATTTGGATATACCGAAGAGGAGATTGTAAGTTCTGATGTTATTGGTATTGCCTTTGGATCTTGGTTTGATGCCACTCAAACAAAAGTATTGACCGTTGGCGATCAGCAAATGATTAAAACGGTTAGCTGGTATGATAACGAGATGAGTTATGTCTCTCAATTGGTTCGCACCCTGTCTTATTTTGCCAAAATGGTTACGAAGTAATCTGTAACGGTTTAACGATTATGAAAACCATAGCAGATTATCCATTCAAAGGCAAGCGTGTATTGGTGCGTGTTGACTTTAATGTGCCACTCGATAAACAAGATTTCAGTGTAACTGACGATAGTCGAATCAGGGGCGCACTACCAACCATTAATAAAATATTAAATGACGGCGGAACTGTTATCCTGATGTCTCATCTTGGCAGACCCAAAGGTGGCCCGGAAGATAAGTACTCGCTTCGTCACATCGTGGCGCACACATCCGGGTTACTGCAACGCCACGTAAAATTTGTTGCTGATTGTGTTGGTGATACGGTAAAACAAACGATAGATACACTTAAACCCGGCGACGTATTATTACTGGAGAATCTGCGCTTTCATCCCGAGGAAGAAAAAGGCGATGATGCTTTTGCCCGACAGCTTAGTTCACTTGGTGATGTATATGTAAATGATGCCTTTGGCACGGCTCATCGAGCACACGCTTCTACCGCAATTATTGCTAAATATTTTTCTGCTGAGGATAAAATGTTTGGTTACCTGATGGCAGCCGAAATTGAAAATGCCGATAAGGCCATTAAAAATCCACAGCATCCTTTTACAGCTATTATTGGCGGGGCAAAAGTATCTGACAAAATACTCATCATGGAGCAGTTGCTGGACAAAGCCGATTATATTATCATTGGAGGAGGCATGGCCTATACCTTCTTCAGAGCTTTAGGCGGAAACGTGGGTAATTCACTTTGCGAAATGGAGCGACTTGAAACAGCCAAGGCTCTGCTGGATAAGGCAAAGGAGAAGAACGTACAAATCATTTTACCTCAGGATAGTGTTATTGCTGATGCATTCGACAACAATGCCAATATCAGTATATCTGAAAGCAGTAATATACCGGACGGATGGATGGGTCTTGACATCGGGCCTAAATCTATTGCTTCCTTTTGCGATATTATCCTCAAATCCAAAACCATTTTATGGAACGGCCCTATGGGTGTATTTGAAATGAGCAACTTTCAGGGTGGCACCAAAGGAATCGCGCTGGCCGTTGCAGAGGCTACGTCGCAGGGTGCTTTTTCACTAGTTGGTGGAGGAGACTCCGTTGCGGCTGTTAACACCTTCGGCGTAGCCAACGACATCTCATACATCTCCACCGGCGGAGGGGCTATGTTGGAATATTTTGAGGGTAAACAACTGCCTGGCATTCATTCGATACTACATTAAAACAATAAACCACTAAACATGAAAAAATTAAACATTATCCTACTAAGTCTTTTTTTTACATTACCATTTCGTTTGATTGCAGATGAGGGAATGTGGCTGATATCCCTTGTTCAGACCTACAACTATGAGAAGGCAAGGGCTATAGGACTTAAATTGCCCGCTGACAAAATTTATAATGAGAACAGTCCGAGTTTAAAGGATGCCGTTGTGTCGTTCGGAGATTTCTGTACTGCTGAATTTGTATCTAAAGACGGCTTGTTATTTACAAATCATCATTGCGGTTATGATGCCATAGCATCACTAAGCACCGTTGAAAAAAATTATCTCGACAATGGCTACTGGGCTAAAAACAGAAGTGAGGAAATACCGGTACCCGGATTATTTGTTAAGGCATTGGTACGTATGCAGGAAGTAACGGATTCAATTTTACCCAAGCTGAATGGATTAGACGGACAAGAGCGTATTAAGAAAGTAAATGAGATCATTGCGGGAATGAGTGCAAATGCCAATCCTGATAAAAAATATAAAGTAGAGATTAAACCTTTTTACAGTGGCAATCAATACTTCATGTTCATCTATCAAGTTTATAATGATGTTCGATTTGTTGGTGCTCCGCCCTCATCGATTGGAAAATTTGGCGGCGATACTGATAACTGGATGTGGCCAAGACATACAGGCGATTTTTCTGTATTCCGTGTTTATGCCGACGGTGAAAATAAACCAACCGCCTATAACGAAACAAACAAACCCTTTAATCCTAAATATCACTTGAGCGTAAATATTTCTCCACTTAAGCAAGGTGACTATACCATGATTATTGGTTATCCCGGTCGTACTGATCGTTATCAGACCTCTTTCGGTTTAAACTATGTGCAGAACATACAGAACCCAACGTATATCAACATCTTCACTGCAGTAACGCAGGCAACAAAATCTGAAATGGATAAGGATGATGCTTTACGTCTAAAGTTGGCATCAAGCTATGCAAGTCAGATGAATAGTCTTAAATTATTTCAGGGACAATTGGATGGCTTTGCGCGCATTAATCCGGTGCCCATGAAGAAAAAAGAAGAAGCTGATTTCACGACTTGGGTTAAGTCATTGCCCGCCTCAGAGCAAGGTCAGTACAGTAACATTCTTTCCGATTTAGAATCTATTTACAAGCAGTATGAAGATATAGCCAAACCAATGTTCTATCCGTTTATGAGCACATCCTTATTACCTTCTATGCAATTTGCAGGTTTGCTTGCCACACTTAGAGATCCACTCGCTAAAAAAGGAGCAAAGGAAGAATTAGCTAAGGCTATAGATGAAACCAGAATTTCAATTAATGCTGAAAAAGAAGCTTACATTTCATTGATTGATCAGAACGCCCTTATTGCCATACTTAAGGCATACAACAAAAACGTTGATCCTGCCAAGCAGGCATCAATTATGAAAGACATACTCTCAACCCACACAAACAGCGATGTTGCTATTGAAACCTACGTTAGATCAATCTATGCAAAATCCTTCATCGCAACGTCTGACAAGATGATGGCATTTCTCAATAAGCCATCGTTGAAAACACTGAATAGCGATCCTGTTATGAAATTATACGACAACCTGCTCAACACCGGTATGGAGTACCGCGGTGCCTTTCAGCAACTTCAATTAAAACAACAGGCGGCTACACGTAGCTATCTTAAAGGTATTATGGCAATGCGTGGTTTGAATACGATGTATCCCGATGCCAATTTTACGATGCGATTAACTTACGGTACGGTTGAACCTTTTGATCCACGTGATGCCGTAAAATATAATTGGCAAACAACGGCCAATGGTATCATTGAAAAATATATACCGGGTGATGAGGAGTTTGATGTGCCTCAGGCTTTACGTGATGCTATATCAAAAAAGAATTATGGTCGATATGGTGTTCGTGGTGAGCTGCCGGTTTGTTTTTTGTCAACGAACGATATCACCGGAGGTAATTCAGGAAGCCCGATAATGGATGCCAATGGAAACTGGATTGGGCTGGCATTTGACGGTAATTATGAAGGTACAGCGTGTCAATATATTTTCGAAGTACCTATGAACAGAACAATCAATGTTAGTATTAACTATGTGTTGTTTTTAGTTGATAAAGTCTATGGTGCCGGTCATTTAGTAAACGAAATGACTTTCGCTCAATAAATAAGATTGAACATGACTGAAGCCCCGTCTGAAATACAGACGGGGCTTTTTTATGGTAAAACCCGTTGCAATCTTATTTATTAAAGTCATAATCTGGGTGGAAAAAATATTCCAATCGCACCGGGCATTAAAAAATGTTGAAAACTTAATATATTGATATACAGCATGTTAAATATTGAATTTATGTAAAAAGTGGGAGTAAATGGTAAATAAGGGAAAAAATATCCAAAATGTATCTATTTTTGAAACACCATTCAAACCCTAATGACTGATCCGCAAATAATTGGTGAATATGAAATCACGGTAGATACGAAAGGGCGTATCATGTTGCCTGCTTTATTGCGGAAGCAGTTGCCGGAGAATTCTCAGGATAAACTGATTGTGAATCGGGGCTTTGAAAAACATATATATATCTATCCGGTGAGTGAGTGGGAAAAGATCGCCGCTGAACTCAACAAACTGAATCAGTATGTCAAGGACAACCGCGAACTGGTTCGATATATACTCCGAGGAGCAACACCGGTTCCAGTGGATGCAACCGGTAGGATGTTAATACCTAAATCACTGCTGGATTATTCTACGATACAGCGTGATGCGGTCTTACTTGGAAATATCAACAAGATTGAAATGTGGAGCAAGTCCGAGTACGATAAAATTTATGCAGACGACACCGATGATATAAGTAAACTGGCCGAGAAGGTGATGGGTAACCGATATGGCGGAGGATTCAGTTTATCATAATCCGGTGATGCTGGCTGAAGTCATGGAGTGGCTTCAGATTAGTGAAGATGGTGTTTATGTAGATGCAACATTTGGAGGCGGAGGGCACAGCAGGGCGATTATGAATAAGTTGGGTAGTGGAGGTAAGTTGATTGTTTTTGATCAGGATGCCGATGCCGCAAAAAATGTCTGGGATGATGAGCGATTGATTTTTGTGCAGCAGAATTTCAGACATATCAAACGTTATTTGAAATATTATCAAGTGGGACAGGCAGACGGTATTCTGGCGGATCTCGGAGTTTCATCGCATCAGTTCGATGAGGCAGATCGGGGCTTCTCGTTTCGATTTGATGCCCGGCTCGACATGCGCATGAATCAACAGATGCAGGTAACAGCGGCAGATGTATTAAACACTTACGATCAGAAGCAATTACAAAATATGTTGAGCAAGTATGGCGAGGTGACCAATGCAAAGACGCTATCAGAATATATTGTGGAGTCGAGAGTAGGTGAGCCGTTTGGAAGCACCTATCAGTTCTGTAACCGTTTAAATCACCTGATTCGGGGAAATCGGAATCAATACCTCGCTAAAGTGTTTCAGGCCCTACGTATCGAGGTAAATGATGAGATGAGCGCATTGAATGAGTTTCTATCCGGGCTCTATGACATATTAAAACCGGGTGGACGAGCTGTGATTATCACCTATCATTCCTTGGAAGACCGTATGGTGAAAAACCTTTTCAAAACCGGTAATACGGAGGGTAAGCCGGAGAAAGATTTTTTTGGAAATACAAAACAGTTTTTCAATGTATTAACTAAAAAAGCAATAACGCCCTCACTTGATGAACAACAAAAAAACAGTCGCAGTCGAAGTGCAAAGCTTAGGGTTGCGGAACGAATATCATTATGAAGCCAGACGAAATCATACACACCACCAAATCTGAAAGCGTAAAGCCCGAGGAGCATCCTGTTCCGCATGCGGTTTCAGAAAAATCATCCAAAAAGAAACGCAGTCTTTTTGATCTGACTGATTTCAATAAACTAATTGGATTTGAGGGTATAGCTTCAAATCTTTCCTTCGTCTTATTTATCACATTTTTAATCCTCTTATATATAGCAAATAATCATTATGCTTTAAAATCGGTTAAACAACTTAACCAAAGTGAGCAACAACTCAAACAACTAAAATGGGAGTATGTGAATTTGAAATCGGATCTGGAAATGAAATCACAACAGTCCTATATCGCACATCAACTAATTGAAACAGGAATCAAAGAATTAAAACAACCTCCTGTCAAAATATACACTTCAACGCATGACAAAAACTAAAAGCATCATACTACTGCGCATTAGTATAGCTTATTTAGCTATGTTAGTATTAGGCTTATCTATTTTATATCGTGTATTTCATCTGCAAACGGTTGAAGGGGCGTATTGGAGAAGTTTATCGGATAGCTTAACTACGCGATATGTTACCATTGATGCAGACCGCGGAAATATCTATGCTTCGGATGGTAAATTGTTAGCTACGTCATTGCCTGTTTTTGAGATACGCATGGATTTTAAGGCAGAGGGTTTGACGGAAGATGTCTTTAAAAGTGATATCCGTAATCTCTCTGAGGCGTTAAGCGGATTATTTGGAAATAAGACAGCCTATGAATATTATACCGAGCTCAGCGTGGCCCGTAAAAACAAAGAGCGTTATCATTTAATTAAATCGAACGTGAGCTATGTCGAATTACAGCAATTAAAGCAATTCCCGATTTTTAAATTAGGCAGAAATACCGGTGGCCTTATTGTGTTGCAACATAACAAAAGGGTATACCCCTATGATTATCTGGCCAAACGAACAATAGGTTATGTACGTGATAATAATATTCAACCGGTGGGTATAGAGGCTTTTGAGAATGCGTTATTAAAAGGTATTCCCGGTAAACAACTCATGCAAAAGGCAGGAAATGGAATCTGGCTTCCGCTGAATGATGAACAAGAGGTTGAGCCCAAACATGGCAAAGATGTATATACCACACTGGACGTGGGATTGCAGGATCTGGCAGAGCATGCATTAATGAAATCATTACTTAAACATAATGCCCATCACGGTTGTGTGATCGTAATGGAGGTGAGTACGGGTAAAATAAAAGCAATTGCTAATATGGGTATGATAAAGGACTCTGTGTATCGTGAGCTGATGAATTATGCCGTGGGAGAGGCTCTTGAGCCGGGATCTACATTCAAACTTGCATCCATGCTTGCTTTATTTGAGGACGGCTATATTAAACCGGAGCAGATCGTAGATGTTGAGTTAGGCCGTAAAGTATTTTTCAACCAGGTGATGAAAGATGCAGAGGAGCACGGATTCAGAGAGATATCTGTCCGTAGTTTATTTGCACATTCTTCCAATGTTGGTGTTTCAAAGCTGGTGTATCAGTATTATAGTAAAAATCCGGATAAATACTTAGCACATCTGCGGCGCCTAAATTTAGATCAGCTGACCGGTATCGAGATTCCCGGAGAGAAAAAACCTCGGATCAAGACAACAAAGGATACAGACTGGTCAAAGGTTTCACTTCCTTGGATGTCGGTTGGTTATGAGATTAATATGACGCCGTTACGTCTGCTGACCTTATATAATGCGGTAGCGAATAATGGTAAAATGATGAAACCTTATTTGATTGAGTCTGTGAGAGAGTATAACAACATTATACAAAAAAACGAACCTGTTGTAGTTAACCCACAGATTGCATCCGAACAGACAATCAAACAACTTAAGCAGATCATGGAAGCTGTTGTGATTGAAGGTACAGCTAAGAATTTATACAATCCATATTATTCGGTTGCCGGTAAAACCGGAACAGCACAAATAGCGAATAACGCCGGCGGATACAACAATAAAATTTATCAATCCAGTTTTATGGGATATTTCCCGGCAGACAATCCATTGTATTCTGTTGCCGTAGTTATTAATAATCCCCGTAACGGCGTGTATTATGGTTCAGCCGTTGCTGGACCAGTATTTAAAGAGATTGCTGATAATGTTTATGCCTCTAATCTTAATATTAACACGAAGCCTATAGTAACTAATAATAAATCCATATTGAAATTATGCTCAGGGTCAAAGCAGGACATTGAGACCTTGTATCGTGAGTTCGGCATGGCAGTTCCTGCCAGTATTAACAGTAATTGGATTACACCGGTAATCAGTGATTCCTCGATTCAAATAAAAGAAATGGCACATAAAGACGGAAGTGTACCTAACGTCGTTGGAATGGGCCTGCGTGATGCTTTGTATTTATTGGAATCAAAAGGCTATCAGGTACGATTCACCGGATATGGGTATGTAAAATCTCAGTCACTGAAACAGGCGGTAAATACTGAAACCAATCATCTAATTGAGTTAACCCTGGGTATATGAAAATACTATCTGACATATTATACGGGGTAGCATTGACTGAAACGTCAGGCACTATGCAGGTTGCAATCAGTCAGATTGCATTCGACTCGAGGCAAATTGTTCAGGGTAGTTTATTTATTGCAGTTAAAGGAACACAGACTGATGGGCATCGATATATTAATGATGTAATAAAGCAAGGGGCTGTTGCTATTGTTTGTGAAGAAATGCCAAACGATTTCAATCCCTCAGTTACCTATATACGCGTACAAAATAGTGCTGTGGCTACGGCTTTAATTGCAGCTAATTTTTACAATAACCCTTCGACTAAATTGCATGTTGTTGCTGTAACAGGTACCAATGGAAAAACAACAGTTGCTACATTATTGTACCGCTTGTTTATTTCCATGGGTTATAAAGCCGGACTGCTCTCAACAGTTGAAAACAGGATTAATGAACAGATCATACCGGCCACACACACTACACCGGATAGTATTTCACTGAATAAACTAATTGCTGACATGGTTGCGTCAGGTTGTCAATATTGTTTCATGGAGGCAAGCTCACACGCTATTCATCAGGATCGTGTAAAAGGCGTATTATTTAAAGGAGCAGTATTCACAAATATTACGCGCGATCATCTGGATTATCACGGAACATTTGATCTGTATATCAAAGCCAAGCAAAAATTATTTGATGAGTTATCGTCTAAGTCATTTGCCTTGAGTAATGCCGATGACAGAAACGGTCGATTAATGTTGCAGAATACCAAAGCAAAAAAGTATTTCTACAGCCTAAACACGCCCGTTGAGTTTCACGCTAAACTCATGGAAAATACTTTTGAGGGTTTGTTGTTGCAAATCGATGATACCGATGTACATACGGCATTATGTGGCGAGTTTAATGCATACAATTTATTAGCTATATATGCAACTGCCCGGCTACTCGATGTTTCAAAAGAAGAAGCCCTTACTGCTCTAAGTAAGCTTAAGCCCGCTGAAGGACGATTTGATTATATCATATCATCGAATAAGCGTATAGTAGGAATTGTTGACTATGCGCATACGCCGGATGCATTAGAGAAAGTACTGCAAACCATACAAATGGTTCGCTCTCCCAAACAACAACTCATTACGGTTGTAGGATGCGGTGGCGATCGTGACCGGGGCAAGCGACCAATGATGGCCAAAGTGGCCAGTGAATTCAGTGACCGCTTGATTTTGACATCTGATAACCCCCGATCAGAAAAGCCGGAGGAAATACTCAATGAGATGAAGCCGGGTATTTTACCACACAAACAATCGAATACATTAATTATCAGCGACAGGCAGGAGGCTATACGTGCTGCAGTTCAGTTTGCTGATGTAAATGACATCATACTTATTGCCGGAAAAGGGCATGAAAAGTATCAGGAAATACAAGGTGTAAAACACTCCTTTGATGATAAACAAATTCTTAAGGAAACACTAACACAATCGGGTAAATAACATGCTGTACTATCTTTTTAAATACTTCAGAGAACAATTTGAACTGAGTGGAGCAGGGGTATTTCAGTTTATCTCATTCCGCGCTCTCATGGCTATTATCTTCTCTTTGATTATATCTCTATTACTCGGTAAGGCCTTAGTTCGTTTTTTACAGAAGCAGCAGATTGGTGAGATAATCCGTGATTTAGGATTAGAAGGGCAGATGAAAAAACAGGGTACACCTACGATGGGTGGTTTAATTATATTGGGTGCTATTTTAATTCCTACACTATTATTTGCACGAATAGATAATGTGTATATCATCATCATGCTGCTCACTACGGTATGGCTGGGAATCATTGGTTTTATGGATGATTATATTAAAGTGTTTAAAAAAGATAAGCGTGGCTTATCCGGAGGCTTTAAAGTAATCGGTCAGGTTGGACTTGGCCTAATTGTAGGTTTAACCTTATACTTTAACGATGATGTAACCGTGCTCCGTGAAAAAGTGAAGCAAGATGCATCAACACAGAATGAATATAAACGTGCCACAACGTTAGCGTCCTCCGATTCACTGCTCCGTGATCGATTTGTAGAGGCAAAGGCTCCTATCACGACCATTCCCTTTGTTAAGAACCATGAATTTAATTACTCCAAACTTGTTACGTGGATAGATGATGCACTTGAGCGGTATACATGGATCATATATACATTAATAGTCATATTCATTATTACCGCCGTATCTAATGGGGCCAACATTACAGATGGAATTGATGGTTTAGCTACGGGAACTTCAGCAATTATTGGAGTTACGCTTGGTGTGTTTGCATATGTTTCCGGCAACATCGTTGCGGCTAACTATCTAAATATTATGTATATCCCCAATACGGGCGAACTGGTAATATTTATAGCGGCTTTCGTTGGGGCCTGTATTGGGTTTTTATGGTACAACTCCTATCCGGCTCAGGTTTTTATGGGAGATACCGGTAGTCTTGCGTTGGGAGGTATTATTGCATCGCTGGCAATTATACTTCGTAAGGAGTTACTGATACCTATTCTGTGTGGAATATTTCTGGTAGAGAATCTTTCGGTGATGATACAGGTATCCTATTTCAAATACACGAAGAAGAAATACGGAGAGGGACGACGCATATTTAAAATGTCACCGCTCCATCATCATTATCAGAAACTGGATTATCCCGAACCGAAAATCGTTACACGCTTTTGGATCATCGGAATCATGCTGGCCGTATTAACTATTGTAACGCTTAAACTCCGATAGTCATCTTGAATTTTCCATACAAAAACATACTGGTTCTTGGTGCTGCAGAAAGTGGTGTTGGTGCTGCCATTCTTGCAAAGACAAAAAATCTCAATGTCTTTGTGAGCGAGAAAGGCATTATTGATGCTGATTATAAGATGAAGCTGGCGCAGTATGGTATCGATTATGAGGAGCAAGGTCACAAGCATGAGGGATCATTTGATGTTATTATTAAGAGTCCGGGAATACCTGATATGTCGCCTATAATACAAGAGTATATGAATCGGGGTATTCCTATTATCAGCGAAATTGAGTTTGCTTGGTATTTCACAGATAGTAAAATCATTGCAGTTACCGGAACTAATGGAAAGAGTACAACCGTTTCACTTATTTATCATATAATTAAAAAAGCCGGCCTTGATGTTTCACTTGTTGGAAATATAGGCCGAAGTTTTGCCTGGCAAATCGCTGAACGACCAACGAATTACTATGTCATTGAAATAAGCAGTTTTCAGCTTGATCATTGCTTCAATTTCAGGCCACACGTAGCGATTATTATGAATATCAGTAATAATCACCTGGATCGATACAATAATCAGATCAGCAATTATGCATCCGCTAAGTTCAGACTGGTTCAATCGCAGACTCCTGACGATTATTTCATTTTTAATGCAGACGATGAGATCATTCGCAATCAGATAAGCCCTGCAATCAAATCAAAAAAAATAGCCATATCACTGAACAGTCCAGTAGAGGAGGGCGCACACATAATAAACGACCAAATTCATTATAAACTTCAAAACACCCAATTTACCATGAACCTATTTGACCTAGCCCTACAAGGGAAACACAACGCCTACAATTCAATGGCCGCAGGCGTAGCCGCACAAATTCTGGAAATCCGGAAGGAAACCATTCGCGAAAGTCTTCAAGACTTTAAGAGTCTCGAACACCGACTGGAGTTTGTTGCATCAGTTAATGATATTGATTTCATTAATGATTCAAAAGCAACAAACGTAAACAGCGTTTGGTATGCACTGGAAAGTATGAACAAGCCTGTGATCTGGATTGCCGGTGGCATCGACAAGGGCAATGACTACAGTCTGATGCAGGATATAGTCAGGAATAAAGTAAAAGCAATTGTTTGCCTCGGAAAGGATAACCGAAAAATACACGAAGCCTTTAACCGCACAGTAGATATGATTGTAAATACAGAAAGCATGAAGGATGCAGTCAATGCCGCACGTCATTTTGCTACGCCGGGTGATGTGGTTCTTTTATCTCCCGGTTGTGCAAGTTTTGACTTGTTTGAAGATTTTGAAGATCGTGGCAGACAATTTAAACAGGAAGTAAAATCATTGTAAGCTTATTACACTGAATAGATATGCTAAGTATTAATCAGCTACTCACTAAAACGAAGGGAGACCGTGTGATTTGGATCACGGTGATTTTATTAACACTAATATCAAGCCTTGCTGTTTACAGTTCAACAGGTTCATTGGCGTTTAAATATCAGGGAGGTAATACGGAATATTATCTGTTAAAACATCTTTCAATTTTTTTAGTGGGTTTAGGCATTATGTATTTAGCGCATTTGGTCAACTACAAATACTATTCGAGAGTTGCACAACTCTTACTGATTATTTCGATACCATTGCTTGCATTCACATTGTTTTTTGGTGTTGATATTAATAATGCGAAACGATGGCTTACCATTCCGATTATTAATCTTTCCTTTCAGACATCAGATTTAGCAAAGCTTGCGCTGATTATGTATATGGCGCGCGTGCTTTCAAAGAAACAGGAGACCATCAAAGATTTTAAAACGGGCTTCCTTCCTGCAGTGATACCACCATTAATCATTTGCGCATTGATTGCACCATCCAACCTTTCAACAGCTTCAATATTATTTGCTACCTGTATCCTGTTAATGTTTATTGGACGGGTTAAATTGAAATATATATTTTCTATGATAGGTGCCGGAATACTGGCGCTAGCCCTGATTATTATAATCGCCTTATTCACTCCGTTTCATGCTCGGGTGCTTACCTGGCAGAGTCGTATCGACAATTTTATGAACGACGACAAGGGTTCCTATCAGGTACAACAGGCAAAAATTGCTATTGCCAATGGCGGTATTATTGGTTCGGGCCCGGGTAATAGTAAACAACGTAACTTTTTACCATCACCTTATGCCGATTTTATTTATGCAATAATCATAGAAGAGTATGGTCTTGTAGGGGCATTTATTATTGTTGCTCTTTATTTGTTGTTTCTTCAGCGGTGCATAAAAATATTTATTAAAAGCCCGGGTGCTTTTGGGGCATTTCTTGCCATAGGCTTGAGCTTTGCCCTTGTTTTTCAGGCATTGATCAATATGGCTGTTGCCGTAAACCTGTTACCTGTAACCGGTGTTACGCTACCTCTGATTAGTATGGGTGGTACTTCAATTTGGTTCACGAGCATTTCCATTGGAATTATTTTAAGTGTCAGCAGATATGTAGAACAAGAAGATCAAAAACAACATGTTCAAACCGCTTAAAATCATCCTGAGTGCCGGAGGCACCGGAGGGCATATTTTTCCTGCCATAGCCATAGCAAACTTCATCAAACACCATTACTCCGGTGCTGAAATACTCTTCATTGGCGCATCAGGTCGCATGGAGATGGAGAAGGTGCCGGCGGCAGGCTATCCCATTATTGGGTTGCCTATTGCAGGGTTTCAACGAAAATGGAAAGCAGAAAATATTTTATTACCATTCAAAATAATTGTAAGCCTTACGAAAGCGATTTCTGTAATTACACGCTTCAAACCTGATCTGGTTATTGGATTTGGCGGTTATGCCAGCGGTCCGGTTCTGTATATTTCATCGTTGCTTGGAAAACCAACCATCATACAAGAGCAAAATTCTTATGCAGGCGTTACCAATAAAATATTGGCCAAGCGCAGCAAAGCTATTTGCGTTGCCTATGAACAAATGGAAGCCTTCTTTCCAAAATCCAAAGTGGTGTTAACCGGCAATCCGGTAAGAAAAGACTTATTAAAAGTAATTACAGATAAATCAGATGCAGCTAAATTTTTCGGATTATCAGCATCAAAAAAAACCATACTGGTAATTGGTGGAAGTCTTGGTTCGCTTACCTTAAATGAGAGCACCAAAAATGCCTTGTCTGAACTTAAGCGAATGGATATTCAGATCATCTGGCAAACAGGGAAATCCTATTACCAGAAAGCCGTTGTGGCATCGGCTGACTGCAAAGACAAGATAAAAGTGTTCGATTTTCTTAATCGCATGGACCTTGCCTACGCTATGGCTGATATTGTGATCAGCAGGGCAGGGGCTTTATCGATTGCAGAGCTGGCCGTTCTTGGCAAGGCTGTTATTCTGGTGCCTTCACCCAATGTTGCCGAAGATCATCAAACAAAGAATGCGATGGCACTTGTAAATAAACAGGCGGCTTTGCTGGTGAGCGATAGTGAGGCAAGAGATACGCTCTTTCAAACGGCTATTCAATTTATACAAAATGACACGCTGATTCAGCAGATGCAGAAAAATATACAGACGCTTGCGATTACGGATGCCGATAAACGAATTGTTGATGTAGCCTTTAAATATGTTAAACGTGAACTGGCCTGATGTTAAACGAATCTATTTTATTGGAATTGGCGGCATAGGTATGAGTGCCCTGGCCCGATACTGTAACTATCGGGGTCTGAAGGTGAGTGGTTATGATAAGACGGAAACAATACTTACTCAAGAATTAATACAAGAGGGTATTGCAGTTCATTACGATGACGATATTCTTGCTCTGGATGCCGAAGCCGATCTTGTTGTTTACACTCCGGCAATTCCCCCAGATCATAAAGAACTCAACTACTATAAAAGTCATAACTATCCGATCGTAAAGCGATCCGACTTACTTCAGGAGATAACCAGACATAGCCGTACCATAGCTATTGGTGGTACTCACGGAAAAACCACAACCACTACATTAGTCGCGCACATCCTCAGACATAGTGGCGTGGGTTGCACGGCTTTTCTCGGCGGTATATCGTCAAACTATAACACAAATTTCTGGTCGAGTGATCAGGATCTTATTGTCGTAGAAGCCGATGAATACGATCGCTCATTTCACAAATTGCATCCGTTTATATCAGTGATAACATCCTGCGATGCAGATCATCTGGATATCTATCAATCTAAAGAGGCGCTTGTAGAGGCATTTCAGCAATTTGCCGTTTTAACACATCCACAAGGCGCATTGATTTACCGGAGTGCACTACCGGTTCAATCAGGCGCAGAGAATATTTCATACAGCGTTTCAGATAAAGAGGCTGATATTACCGCTGGCCAGCTTACACTCATTGATGGGTACTATCATTTTAGTATTTACTACAAGGGTCTGCTTATAGATCAGCTGATGATACCCATGCCCGGTTTACATAATATCGAGAATACCCTTGCGGCAGTTGGCGTAGCCTTAAAGCTTGGCATAGAAACAGGCAAAATAAGACGAGCGTTACAGTCATTCCGCGGCGTAAAAAGGCGGTTTGAGATTCTGATTAATCAGCCTCACCTAACCTATGTTGATGATTATGCACACCATCCAACAGAGATACGTGCGGCCATGCAGGCATTGCGTTCCTTCAGGCCCGAAAAAAAAATAACGGTGGTTTTTCAACCTCATTTATTTACCCGAACTAAAGATTTTGCTCCCGACTTTGCCGAGGCACTGAGTCTGGCAGATGAAATCATTTTACTGCCTGTTTATCCGGCGAGGGAGTTGCCCATTGAGGGTGTTCATAGTGAATGGCTGGTTTCCTTAATAAAAAACACTCCGGCTATAGTCGTGGATAAAAAAGAACTATTGCATGAATTATCTCGCCGCAAACTTGAGGTGCTTTGTACTATGGGCGCCGGAGATATAGATCAGTTTACCGAGCCTATAAAAAAATTATTTACATCAATATGAAAAGCCGTCTTCAAAAAATCAAATGGCGCCGGATTGCTTGGCTGACGGCATCGGTCGTATTGATGTATGTGTGTGTTGCAGCATCATATCGTTTCGATGCACAATATGTTTCAGCAGTATCGATTATTTTAAACAAGGATGCAGATGTGTTTTTCCTGAATGAGCAAAATATTCAGTCATACCTTGATGAATTATCGATTGCATCCGGCGAAACGAAACTAAACGATATTGATCTGGCTCAGCTTGAACGAATGATAGAGAGCAATGGCTATGTGCGTGATGCTGAGGTGTATATTGATGCTCTGGCGGGACTTCATGTAAGCGTAGCGCAGCGTGTCCCTGTTTTACGTATTATGAACAGCAATGGTGTTAGTTATTATGTGGACTCTTTGGGAAATAAGATGCCACTGCATCCTAAATTTACGCCACGCGTGATTGTTGCCTGTGGCCTCATTTCTGCTAATGACCAAATTACCGATACTGCCGGTCAGAAACAGCTCTTGGATCTGGTTTGTTTGACCAACAACATCCTCGGTGATGATTTCAATGCACGAATGATACAGCAAATATGGGTGGATGAGGTTCATAACATACACCTTGTACCTATGGTTGCTCAACAGGATATACTTTTTGGCAACGAACAGCAGATGGAGGCGAAGCTCAGTAATCTGAAGCGTTTTTATCTGAATGCCGATGCAGGAAAGATTAACACTTACAGCAAACTAAACCTAACATTCAATAATCAGGTCATAGCTACCAAACGAACAATTACAAAACCAGCAAGCATAACCCCACCCAACACCACACCATGAGCACTTCTGAATATATCGTAGGTCTAGACATTGGTACAACCAAAATCTGCGCAATGGTTGGCCGTAAAAATGAACACGGCAAAATTGAGATTGTGAGTATTGGCCGTGCAGAGTCATTGGGTGTGATGCGTGGTACGATTGCGAATATTGATAAAACGGTAGATTCTATCAAGAAAGCCTTGCAGGATGCCGAAGACAACAGCAACATAAAAATTAAAAATGTTTATGTCGGTATAGCCGGTCAGCATATAAAAAGCCTTCAACACCGGGGTATCATAACCCGCGATAACACCGACAATGAAATAAGCCGAGATGATATCAAACGATTGAGTGATGATATGCGTCGTCTGGTGGTTAACCCCGGCGATCGTATTATACAGGTGTTGCCACAGGAATTTATTATAGATAACGAACCGGGAATTAAAGACCCTGTGGGTATGTGCGGTGTTCGACTTGAAGCGAATTTTCATATCATTACCGGACAAATCAGTGCCGCTCAGAATATCATAAAATGCGTTGAGAAAGCGGGTTACAAGATGATTGATATGATTCTTGAGCCACTGGCCAGTGCCGATGCGGTTCTCTCCGATGAAGAAAAAGAAGCAGGAGTCGTTTTGGTTGATATTGGAGGGGGTACTACCGACGTTGCCATTTTTCAGGATGGCATCATTCGCCATACGCACGTGATTCCATTTGGGGGTAATATCATTACAGAAGATATCAAAGATGGTTGTCAGGTTTTACGTCACGTGGCAGAAGCACTTAAGATTCACGAAGGCAGTGCCATTGCGAGCGATGACCTTGATAATAAGATTGTAACGATTCCCGGATTACGTGGCAAACAGCAAAAAGAAATTTCGGTAAAAAACCTTGCGCATATCATTAATGCCCGAATGGAGGAGATCATTGCAGATGTTGAACATGAAATTCATATCAGTGGGTATCGGAATAAATTAATCGGTGGTATTGTACTTACGGGAGGTGGTTCTCAACTCAAAAATCTGGTACAGCTGGTTCAGTATATGACAGGCCTTGATGCTCGTATCGGTTATCCTACAGAACATATCGTAACGCCTAAGATAGACGAGGTTAAACACCCCATGTATTCTACCTGCATCGGACTATTGATGAAAGGTTTTGAAGATTATGAGAATAAATATGAAGAATATAAACGGACTAATTCATCTTTGCAGAATAATCCACCAAAAACTGAAGAATCAGAAACCGTAGAACCAAAAACTGAAAAACCAAAAAATAAAGAAAAATCCAAATCATCTTTATCTTCTTTTTATCAAAGCATACTTGGCTTTTTAAATGATGATGATGTGGATGATTTCAATAAGAAAAATTAAAGACTAACTCAACCAAACTAACGATATGACAGAACTTTCCATACAATTCGATCTAAATAAAGAGCAGGTATCCATCATTAAAGTAATTGGAGTTGGCGGAGGTGGTAGCAATGCGGTGAACCATATGTACCGTCAGGGAATCATAGGTGTTGACTTCATGGTATGTAATACCGATCAGCAAGCGCTGGACCTGAGCCCTGTAAATACTAAGCTGGTACTTGGTCATAGCCTTACGGAAGGACGTGGCGCCGGCATGGATCCTGAAATCGGAAAGAAGGCCGCAATGGAATCCTACGATGTGATCAAGGAATTATTATCGCGTGGAACAAAGATGGTTTTCATCACTGCAGGCATGGGTAAAGGCACCGGAACCGGAGGCGCCCCTGTTATTGCAAAAGCCGCTCGTGAGCTGGGTATCCTCACCGTTGGCCTTGTGACCACACCATTTATGGCTGAAGGACCTAAACGTTTGAAGCAGGCAAAAGAGGGAATTGAGGAACTAAGAAACTTTGTGGATAGCATCCTGATTATATCCAATGATAAACTCAGAATGATACACGGCAACCTTGCACTTTCTAGTGCATTCAATCAGGCCGATAGCATACTTACCAATGCCGCAAAAAGTATAGCAGAGATAATTACTGTAGCCGGCTATGTGAATGTAGACTTTAACGATGTGAACACGGTGATGCGCAATAGTGGCGTGGCCATTATGGGTACTGCCGTTGCCGAGGGCGAAAATCGTGCAATACTTGCCGTTGAGGAGGCTTTGAATTCTCCACTGCTCAATGATAATGATATTAAGGGAGCAAAAAATATTTTATTGAATATCACCTCAGGAAAAATAGAAGTTACACTCGACGAGATTTCTGAAATACAGGATTACATTCAGTCTAAAGCCGGTAGTGATACCAACATCATCTGGGGTAACTGCTACAATGAGGCATTAGGCGACAAATTATCTGTTACCGTAATTGCAACCGGATTTGAATCCATAGATCCTATTCGTCAGGTTAAGAAAACGGTTACGCCGCTTACAACCGAAAAAAATACCGGTACAGTCCATACTGAAATTAAATCAGATGTGCATCAGGCATCTCAACAACCAACAAGCGCTTCGGTTACTTCTCATAAAACTCAGGTTCAGCCCGAGCTCGAACTTCCCTTGACTATTCAAACGAAATCTGTTCAGGACGTGGAACTGATACAACACAACGATGTTGAATTATCCACTAACATAACGGAACTTACTGAAGAATCTCATCATATCCATGCTGAGGCCGGTACGCAAATAAAATTTACCACAAGCACCACGCCATCCAATACGATTCCGATAAACGAGGATGCTTCACAGGCGCAGAACCTCAGTCGTGCTAAGAATGACCGATTAAAAAGTATGAACTACAACGGCTATCGCAGTAATTCTGTTTACGACAAGGAAAATACACCTGCATATTTGCGAAAAAATATCAAACTGAATGAGCCACCTCACTCTTCTGATTCATCAATGTCTCAGATGTATATCGACATGCCTGATGCCAATGGCAGAGGGTCAGTAGAGATTAAAAAGAATAATTTCCTTCACGGAAGAGACAAAGTAGATTAATGAAATTTAAGCCCCTCAAATGAGGGGCTTTTTTTATTTTTCCATTTTAATTCATACCTGAACTACCACCATACAACTCGTGTTGCGTATATTCTGCTTTTTATTGATGATGATTTTTTCTCAGGTAACGCGTGTGATGTCGCAGTCGGTTATCCTAAGAATGGATTCAACACATTGCTTTATGGTTTGTCAAATGCCTATAAAGTATAGTACTGACACGGTTAGTGTCATCGATGTAGCTGAAAAGAAAAAACAGCTACGCATACCTGAAGTATTTCAGATTGAATATGATACCATTATTGATTGGAGTCAGTCTATTCAAAAGAAATATCCACCTGTTTATATGTTGAATTACAAGAAGAATGGCACCCTTGAATTAAAGCCATACGGCAACAATCAGGACGACTATTTTTTTTTGAAGAAAAAATATATGAAAACCGAGAACCGCACACGTTTAAAAGAGGTATCTTATGACAATATAGAATTACCTGCGCTTTATACAGAGATTCAGGTCACCAAAATGTTGCCTAATCAACAACTCGATAAAACCGTTCAGGTATTATGCCCTGATAAAATTACGACGGGAATAATCCTGCAGATTAAGCGTGAATTAAAGGCCAAAGGATACACTATTTATGATGTTACTTCCGATCAGATGAATCAGAACTTCTTTGATGCCCTAAGTGCTTACCAAAGGGAAAATGATCTGCCTATAGGGGGTATTAATTATCCAACTTTGGAATCATTTGATATAATGCCTTAATTTCACATTATGTCATTGAGAAAATACTGCCTGTTAAATACCATAACCTTACTGTTTGTTGCAGGTATATTTTTCTGGTCGTGCAGAAAAGAACGAATCAGCCCGGATTGGGAAACCAATATACTCGCTCCTTTTTTTTTCACCAGGCTTAATATATCCAACCTGGCCGGAGACTCAATCATTCAGGTAAACCCGGATAATAGCCTGAAATTAGTATACAGTAATACTTTGTATAGTTTTAATCCAAACGAAGATGCCATTGCTATACCGGATACTACAGTAAAGACCATTTACAAAATATCTAACCTCCAACTGAATGATCAGGTTATCACGTATCCATTCTCCCTGGGTAGGTTTTGTCAGCAACTCGGTTTTGCCGGTTCACTGATCATCGGCAATAATGGTAACAACATGGTGATTAATCCGCTAAACGATCAGCAGTCGGGCGATGAGTTGATCAACGCCACAGATTTTTTTCAATCGGCAAACGTTATTGAAGGTTTTATCGATATCACATTGCTTAATGGGTTCCCTATTGATATTTCCAACCTTGTTTTTCAAATTCGTAATCAGATAAATAATGAGGTGATTGCCGTGGAGACCTTTACCAATCTGCTAAGCAACACCCAACAAACCAAGACAATTAACCTGGCTGGTAAGTATGTTGAAGGAACACTTGTGGGCCGTATTATTGATCTGGATACGCCGGGGTCAAATGGTTCTAACGTGTTAATAGACACGTCAGATGCGATACTCGTTACCCTTAAGGCTTATGATATGGTGGTCGATAATGCGCTCGCCTCCTTCCCGGCACAAAATATTATCGATGAAGATCAGGAAACCCAATATCAGGTTAGCGGGGGTGCCAAACTGAAAACGATACGCGTTAAATCCGGAACACTGCAATTGAAGATAAACAGCACGGTGAAGGAAAAAACGTATTTCACTTATTCGATGCCTTCAGCCACAGGGCCAAACGGAGAGTTGATTACCCTTGATGAGTCTGTGCCTGCTTATACAGGAGGCCTGCCTTCCTCCGTTAACCGCAGTATAGACCTTGCCGGCTATACGATAAACATGCAGGGAATAACCGGAGATACCTATAATACGTTTGTGAATCATCTTGAGGTTCGGATTGATTCTACGGGCGCACCTATTAGCATATCATCAGATGATAGCATCTATATCGACTATGGACTGATTGATATTGTGCCCGAATATGTCAGTGGTTATCTTGGTCAACAGATCGTAGAGCTTGGGCCTGATGAAAATACTCTTGCGCTGTTTCAGAATATTAAAGATGGGATCCTGAATATTGAGGATCTCGATGTAAACCTTGAAATCGTAAATCGGCTTGGTGCTGAAGGACGTATCAAAATCAGCAAACTGGAGTCGGTTAGAAGCACAACCAATAACGCCATTAATCTGAGTTCATCTGAATTAATAAATACCCCAATACTTATACAGCGTGCTACCGACAATCCCTTAACTCCATCTGTATTGAGTTTTAATTTAAACAGTACCAATTCCAATATTAAAAACTGGCTCGAAAATGTGCCTGATAAAATCCGTTACGAACTGAATGTGTTTCTGAATCCGTTCGGAAACACGGCGAGTTACGGTGATTTCTCCTATAATGATACACGCATCGATATTAATATGACGGCCGAGATGCCTTTATCGCTAATTGCATCCAATCTGAAATTTTGTGACACGATTGGTTTTAATTTACAATCGGTTAATCAGCTCAAAAAACTCAAGAGTGGAACGTTTTATCTCATCTGTGACAACAAGATGCCATTGAAAGCTTCAGTTCATTTGATTCTGCTCGATGAGTGGAATCAACCCCTGCTTGATCTTACCAATGGTTCTCAGTTGGTTGCGGCTGGCGAGCCGGACGTTTTTTGTAAAGTGGTTGAGGCAAACCGCAGTATCATTGAATTGCCGGTCAGTGAGCAACAGGCTTCCTTGATTCAAAATGCCAGAAGAGCCATTATTACTGCAACTTTTGATACGAATCAAAAACCGGGTTGCGACGGTCACCTGAAAATCTATGATAGCAACTATCTGGATTGTAAACTCACCGGAAATTTTATTCTTAAAACCAAGCAGGAATGATTCGGCCTCGTTATCTGTTTATTTTCATCCTTATACCTTTTGGGCTTCTTGCACAACAAAATGACAGTTCCTTTCAGGTATTAAAATTATATACCGGATTATGTACCGATCAACCCTTGTTGTATATTCCGTCTGCGGTAAAGCCATTTCGTCAATTGCAAGTATCCGGACAGGCATCTTTTAATTCATCATTCGTTGATGCAGGATTTGCTTCATCTGTTTTTAATAATCAATTTATTGACGTTGTTGATAAAGACCGTGTTCAAGAAAGGATGTTTGAGAAAGGAAACTTTTTACAGATAGGCTACAGTTATGGCATACAATACGCCTGGCAAAATGATTCATCACTGTTTACCCACCAGATTTCATTAACGGACAAGAGCGCGACACAAGTAGAATTAACCAAAGGACTATATCGCCTGGTGATGTATGGCAATGGGGCCAATCCGGGATTGGTTGATCTCGGATACAATGAATTATTTGACCTGCGATTCAGACAATTAGGATATAACATTTTCTATAGGCCCATGCCTAACTTGATTGTTTATGGAAGCTTGGGCATACAGCAGGGATTGCGATATCATCATGCCTACATGGCACAGGCTAGTTTAAACACCTATGACTACGGCGAAAAAATAGACTTACGCTATCGTTTCAGTTATGCGGGCATAGAAAAACCGGAGCAGAACCTGGTATTTCACTATACCGGTTTTTCATTAAGCGGGGGCGCTGTGTTTTCATCTAATCCATCCAGATATCAAGCCTGGGTTGGATTTAACGATATCTCTACAATAAATACACGCTCATATACATCACTATATGTGGCCTCTGCCGAAAAAACATTCGAAGGCGTTGAAGTCAACAATCTGTTTGATATAACGGATACCACGTTCTCGGCAATTGACAGCGACAGCCTGCTCCGGTATCTTGAGGTTGAGCAGTTCAATACCGGAGTGACTGATGCCCTGCCATTTTATTTTCAGGTAGGCTATAAACGAAATTTTAATAAGGGGTACTTTACCCAATTACAGGCGAGCTATTACACTGCGGCAAAATTTCATTATCCGTTACTTCTTATTACAGCGGGTAAAACTATCGGTTGCTTTGAGCCTGCCCTGACCGGTTCTGTGGGAGGTTATCGCCAGGGCCACCTTGGCCTACAGCTTTTATACCACATAGGGCGAACAAAATATGATATGAATGTGCTGATTCGCACGCATACGATTGATGCATTGATATTTCCCGATGACCGCACTGCATTAAATGCAACTGCAATGATTCAGTTCACCTTCTGATGCGCAATCAACTTATCCACAAATACGCTTCCATAACAGGACTAACTGCTAAATTTGTCTGTGCATTGAATTGAAATTATGCGAATTGCACTTCTTCTGTTTTTTTTTCTGCAATACACGACTTTGTTCGCTGTAAAGCGTGATACGGTATTTATTAAAGATCCAAAAGATGCCCAGAAAGTACTTATGCGAGTTACGGACCTGAATACAGGGAACCTGCTTGAGGAGGGCATTATTTATTCAGGTCGAAAAGAGGGAATCTGGCGTACTTATTTTGACAACAAGATTCTTTCAGGTATCACCGAATATCAAAATGGTCGTCGAAATGGAATTGCCCTAACTTTCGCTTCAGATGCATCGGTACTCACAGAGGAATATTATGTCGATGATCTCAAAGAAGGTCTAATTCGAAAGTTCAGCAGAACACACAAGATTAAAGAAGAAAGTCATTACAGGCAGGGAATACTGCACGGAATCCAATATATCTACAATAACGATGGTAAACTTCAGGAGCAGGCTCATTATACATCAGGTATTCGTGACAGCCTGAATACCTGGTATTATCCTTCAGGTAAAATGATGGTTCAATATATGTATGCAAAAAATAATCTGAACGGACTATCTAAATCGTTTTATGATAGTGGTCAGATAAAAGCTGAAGGCTCATTTAAAGAAGCCAAAGAAGATGGCGTATGGAAATATTTCTACGAGAACGGAAAGATAAAAGAGAGTGGCCTCTTTGTTAATGGAATAAAAACAGGTATTTGGACGCTATATAACGATCAGGGGGATGGCGAAAAAACTCAAGAATTTAAAGATGGTATCTTAGTCAAAGAAAAAATAATCACACCAAAAAAATAGTACAAAAATGAAATTGATGCTCACCCTCATGTTACTCTTTGCTTTTATGCATAGCAGGGGCCAAATCACTATCGATGCGAATGATATGCCTGCCGAAGGGCAAATTTATCTTTTGAGCACAGCGTCAAACGCATCGATACAGGCCGCCGATCTGGCGGTTACCGGTGCTAATCAAAACTGGAATTATAATCTTACTGCAGCATCACAGGCATTGGATACCGCGCTCTCTACCAGTCAGACACCGATAGCGTATCAGTTTCTTTTTTTTGGTTCAGATTATGCTCAACGTCAGTTTCAGGATCTGAGTCTTGGCGGCACGGTATCGCTAACCGATATCTATAATTTTTACGCCTTGTCTTCATCTAAATTAGAGTTGAGTGGATTTGGTGCTTTACTCAACGGACTTCCTGTACCGGCTATCTACTCTCCAAAAGATGTTATCTATAATTTTCCACTGAATTATGGCGACTCCGACTTCTCAAATGCATCATTTACGATACCGGTGCCATCTGTTGGAACCTGGATTGAAGATCGCAACCGAGTAAATTCGGTAGATGGTTGGGGGCAACTCACTACAGTGCTTGGCACAAATAACGTTCTTCGTGTTCATTCTGTTATTAATGATTATGATTCGGTTTATGTTGAAGCCTTGTCTTTCGGTGTGGCATTTCCCCGTGTAACGCACGAGTACAAATGGTTGGCAAAAGGTGGTCAGATTCCGCTCCTGCAGGTTAATACTTCGGAAGCTTTCGGTAATGAAACAATTTCTCAAATCCGATATAAGGATTTAGCCTTATCAGTAAATCCGATTCAGCCTCGCAGTGAGGTTATAAAAGCTTATCCTGTTCCTGTTTCCGATATGCTGACCTTATCTGTAGAAAATACAAGCACGCAACAAGTGGATGTTGAATTATTTACGGTACTAGGTCAAATGATTTTTCACAAACAATTTGCTAATAACGGACTACTTCAGATTCCTGTATCGGAATATCCTGATGGAACATACACCGTGATGATCAGACAAGGCACACATACTTATGGCCGAAACATACTGGTTAAACATTAACTTTTAATCATACACATTATTCATCGAAACACCATTAAAACCCATAAAGAAAACACATGCCAACGATACTTATAGTTGATGATGAGAAAAGCATTCGCAAAACCTTACGCGAAATTTTAGAATATGAAAGCTACCACGTGGATGAGGCACAAGATGGCGCTGAAGGTCTTCAGATGATCAAAGACGGTGACTACGATTGCGTATTGCTTGATATTAAAATGCCTAAAATGGATGGCATGGAAGTCCTGGATAAACTGATGCAACAACACACTGATGTGCCGGTTATTATGGTTAGTGGTCACGGCACGATTGATACAGCGGTAGAGGCTGTTAAGAAAGGTGCATATGATTTTGTTTCCAAACCGATGGATCTGAATCGCTTGCTGATTACAGTTCGTAATGCCCTGGATAAAAACAATTTGATTACGGAAACAAAAGTCCTGAAACGCAAGGTTACCAAAACCCGCGATATCCTGGGTAACTCGCCCGCTATCAAGAAGATTCTGGAGAAAATTCAAAAAGTAGCTCCTACGGATGCCCGCGTATTGGTTACGGGGCAGAATGGAACCGGTAAAGAGTTAGTGGCACGATGGATTCATGAAAAATCGCTTCGTGCTAAAGGTCCTCTTGTTGAGGTTAACTGCGCCGCAATACCTTCAGAACTAATCGAGAGCGAGTTATTTGGTCATGAGAAAGGTGCGTTTACATCTGCCATCAAACAGCGCATAGGTAAATTTGAACAGGCCAACGGAGGCACTTTGTTTCTGGATGAAATAGGAGACATGAGTTTATCGGCTCAGGCCAAAGTACTACGTGCTTTACAGGAAAATAAAATAACGCGTGTTGGTGGTGATAAAGAGATTAGTATTGATGTGCGTGTGGTTGCGGCTACCAACAAAGATCTTACCCGTGAGATTGATAAAGGTAATTTCAGAATGGATTTATATCACCGTCTAAGTGTGATACTCATTCATGTGCCTACCTTAAACGATCGTCGTGATGATATCCCAATCCTTGCAGAACAGTTTACCGAAGAGATCTGTCAGGATTACGGTTTACCCAGAAAAACTATAACACCTAAAGCCATGCAGGAGTTACAGGAAATACATTGGAGCGGTAATATCCGCGAACTGCGAAATGTCATGGAGCGCCTGGTGATTCTGAGCGAAAATAAAATTACAGACACCGATGTGTTAACCTATGCTGTAGCGCATCCAACCGCAGATCCGATGGAGGCTATCTTTAATAAGTATCCGCATTTTCAGGATTTTAAGGATTTTATGGAGAAGCAGTATATCGCTTATAAACTGCGTATCAACAACTGGAATGTATCTAAAACAGCGGATGAAATTGATATCCAGCGCAGTCATCTTTATAATAAGATTGAAAAATACAGCCTTCGAAGAGAAGAAAATGTTGGTTAATCCATCATTATAAATAAATCAAAATGTCCGACCTTAGTGTCGGACATTTTTTTATCAAAACATTTTATTTTTTGTAAGTCAATCACAATAAATTTGATGAAGATGAGAATAATATTGGTCATACTCTTTGCACTGATGAGAACCTGGGTTGTTGCCCAATGTCCACCCGGCAATGGAGAATCCGGGCTGGAACTGGTTCAAAACGGAGATTTTGAGGAGGGTAATACCGGATTCACCAGCCAGTACAATTATTGTAATACGGCAAATTGTCTTAACCCGGAATCAACCTATACCGTTGATGCAACGCCAAATTTTTACCATAGTGCATTTAATGGAACAGATCACACCAGTGGTTCAGGAAAGTTTATGATTATAAATGGTGCCGGTACGGCTAACGCCCCGGTATGGTGTCAAACGATTAATGTTACGCCAAATACACAATATTTGTTTTCAACCTGGGTGTGTTCAGTGGTTGCCGGAAGTCCCGCACTATTGCAGTTTTCTATAAACGGAGTCACGATAGGAGCCATCTTCAGCGCCCCCAATAGCACGTTCCAATGGCTTCCGTTTAATGATACCTGGAATAGCGGTAACAGTACTACGGCTACTATATGTATCGTAAATCAGAACACAACGCTTGGCGGTAATGATTTCGGACTCGATGATATTACATTTCAGCCCTGTGTTTGCAATTTTCAGGCACCGGCACTTTCCGATTTGAATATTTGTCCGGATGATACTATAACAACAGATATACAAAGTATTGCTACCACTTATTTATGGACGCCTTCCAATGGAATCAGTTGTGCGACTTGCTCTGTTGTTAATATTTATCCCGCTGTTTCAACAGCATATAGTGTTGTCTCTATTGTGAATAATTGCTCCGATACAACTCAGTTCATTGTTAATGTTTATGAACCACCCTATGCAGATGCCGGTAATGATATAAATGCTTGTTTTGGCGCACCGGTTATGTTATCCGGTGATGGTAATGGCACTTTTTCCTGGAGTCCGGCTCAGGGTTTAAATTCATCGACCTTACAAAATCCAACCATATTGAATCCCGTTAACGACCAGGCTTATATTTTAAGTGTAGTTACGAGTGATGGATGTGTCGCTTTGGATACAGTGGCGGTTAGTATCTACAATTCCATTTCCTTATCGTTGTCTTCAGATACTATTATTTGCCCCGGAGATACCATAGTCCTATCGGCAGGCGGCGCACAAACGTACACGTGGTCACCGGAAAATAGCCTGCTGAATTTCACCACGGCTGATCCCTTAGCATATCCGTTATGGACAACAACCTATACCATTACAGCCACTGATGCTAATGGATGCATAGCCATCGATTCCGTCATTGTTCAAACGCACAGCCTAAGTTCCTCTCCTCCATCTGATACGCTGATTTGTAAACTTGAACCGTTAGTTCTTTATCCTCCTGTCGGCTTCGTTTATCATTGGTATCAGCAACAACAGTTAATCGCAACCACTGATAACCTTTCTATTCCCACAGTTAATAGTACTGAAGTTTCACTCGTATATACTGACAGTAATGGTTGTAAAGCAGAAAAACAATTTATCATACGTATTAATAATGATTGTGATTTTGTTGAACTACCCACTGCATTTACGCCTAATAATGATGGTAAAAATGATGTTTTTCGCATCATTCAAATTGGTTTAGCCCGGTATCAGTTATCTATATATAACCGCTGGGGCCAAATGATTTTTCAAACCAGTGATGCCTCAGTGGGTTGGGATGGCACTATAGACGGGGAACCCGCTGAAATAGGCACCTATGTTTTTCAACTCCTTGCTGATTTGCAAAATGGCAATACGGTTACTCGGCAGGGTAGTGTAAGCTTAATCAGATAAGCTCATTCGTGATGATGATGCCACGCTATAATGATGCGTTTAAACTCATCAGTAAATAATAAATCACTCAAATAACACAGCCAATATACATCGGTATGTATCAGAATTTGAGCATTGTCTACGATATCATCAGCAGTATTCAGTGTAATAGGACATCCGCTAGCCGGTTGTGCTTTACCGGAATTTGTGGAATTAAGAATGATCACTTCATCCGAACCACTCTGAAGTTGAATATGTAGTTTACAATGAGCCTGATCCTGTTGATACCATGCGTGACGAATTGTATCACGGATATCTGATCCGTAAATTTTTCTGAACTCATCTAATAAATCAAACTGACCAACTGCATTCATCTGAAGTAAATTTACTGAACCCTGTTTTTATTAGCTGTTCCTATATCGAACACTTGATTACAATGTGTAATTTTCTTGAGTGAATAATCAACAACCATTGGCAGAGCGAATGCGGCCAAACACCTTAGCGCAGTTCATTGGTCAGTCGCATCTCATCGGCGAGGGTAAGCCCATCCGGTTATTTATTGAGCGCGGGCAGATACCATCTATGATCTTATGGGGTCCTCCCGGTGTTGGAAAAACCACGCTGGCTAATATAATAGCCCGTGAAGCCGGCTTGCCCTTTCATCAATTAAGTGCCATCAGTAGCGGGGTTAAAGAACTGCGCGACATCATTCAAAAGGCAACTGAGCAGGGTAATGTTATATTATTTATTGACGAAATACACCGGTTTAATAAAGCCCAGCAGGATGCATTATTGGGTGCAGTTGAGAAAGGTATTGTAACACTGATAGGCGCCACAACAGAAAATCCAAGCTTCGAAGTTGTGGGTGCATTGTTATCACGATGTCAGGTTTATGTGCTTAAAGAACTTAACGTCGCCGAACTGATGCAAATCGCAAATCAGGCTGTTGTATCGGATGTACGTTATGTGCACAAAAAGATTCAGATTCAGGATTATGAGGCCCTCATTCGATTTAGCGGAGGGGATGCACGCAGATTACTTAACGTGTTGGAGTTGGTTGTTGAGTCGGCAACTACCGATGAAATTATTATAAGCAATGAGATAACCGAATACATCATTCAAAAGAAGATAGCCCGATACGATAAAAGTGGAGAGCAACATTATGATCTCATTTCAGCCTTTATCAAGAGCATTCGCGGTAGCGATCCGAATGCTGCGGTATACTATCTTGCTCGTATGATTGATGCCGGTGAGGAGCCTTCTTTTATTGCCCGCCGCATGCTCATATTGGCATCGGAGGATATCGGTAATGCCAACCCTACAGCATTGGTGATGGCAACTAATTGTTTTCAGGCAACTGAGGTCATCGGTTATCCGGAGTCACGTATCATTTTATCACAGTGTGCAATTTACCTGGCATCATCACCTAAAAGTAATGCCGCCTACGTGGCTATTGAAGAGGCGTTGGCTGAGGTGAGCAGAAGCGGAGACCTCAGCGTTCCCCTGCATCTGCGTAATGCACCCACCCGCCTGATGAAGGAGTTGAATTATGGTAAAGACTATGCCTATGCGCACCACTATGAAGGTAATTTCGTGCCCCTCGAATATATGCCTGAATCAATTGCCGGTAAAAAATTTTATGAGCCCGGACCTAATACCCGCGAGATGGAGCTTCGGGCTTATCTAAAAAGTCGCTGGAAGGACAAATACGGATATTAATTCCTTTTACACCTTGCTTACGAACTACGTGGCTGAATGCCTAACTTCGCACCCGTGAATATTTTAGTTGTAGAGCATTTAAGTAAAAGTTTTGGTGAGCGCATTTTATTTGAGGATATCTCCTTTGGCCTTTCTCACGGCAGTAAAGTGGCGCTGGTTGCCCGAAATGGAGCCGGCAAAAGTACACTACTGAGTATACTGGCAGGAGAGGATACTGCAGACAGCGGAAAGATATCTTTCAATAAATCATCTACTGTAGGTTATCTGAAGCAGGAACCTGAATTCAATGAGCACGACACCATAATTGATCATATCTTCAAAATGCAGACTCCGGCGATGCTTGCTGTGAAGGAGTATGAACGCTTGCTCAGCAGTGCGGAGCATCAAAATAATGAAGAAACACAGGCCGCTCTGCAACAGGCTATGGTAAACATTGAGGAGTTAAAAGCCTGGGATCTGGATGCCAGGGTAAGAACCATTCTCGGCAAACTTGGCTTACATCACATTCAAAACAAAATTGCTACGCTTAGTGGTGGTCAGCGTCGTCGTATCGCTCTGGCGCAGTTGCTGATCGAATCCCCCGATGTGTTGCTGATGGATGAGCCAACAAATCATCTGGATGTTGAAATGGTTGAATGGCTGGAGGGATATTTATCGGCTCAACAAAAAACAGTACTGCTCATAACACACGATCGTTACTTTCTGGATCGTGTTTGTGATGAAATAATAGAGCTCGACAACAATCAGTTGTTTCACTACCGGGGTAATTACGAATATTTTCTGGAGAAGAAAGCTGAGCGTGAATTTAATCTGGCGCGCGAAACGGATAAAGCTAAAAATCTGCTTCGCACCGAACTCGAATGGATGCGCAAACAGCCCAAGGCACGCACAACTAAATCAAAGGCACGTATTGATGCCTATTATGATTTAAAAGAGAAAGCATCGATTAAAACCGATGAACAGAAGTTGCAACTCGATATGAAAATGAGCCGCATTGGCGGCAAGGTGCTCGAACTAAAAAAAGTATATAAGTCTTTCGGCGAAAAAATTATTTTGAACGGCTTCGATTACACCTTCAAAAAAGGCGAACGCATCGGCATCATAGGCAGCAATGGAGCCGGTAAATCGACTTTCCTGAATATGATAACCGGAAAAGAATTAGCTGACAGCGGCAAGGTGAATGTAGGCGAAACTATTGTATATGGTTATTATACCCAACAGGGCCTGAAACTGAATGAGGATAAACGGGTAATTGAAGTGGTTAAAGAAATTGCTGATGTGGTTGAATTGAATGATAAATCTAAGATTCGTGCAGAGCAGTTCCTGGAGCTCTTTATGTTTCCTCCACAGATGCAGTACACCTATGTGTCGTCCTTAAGTGGTGGAGAGAAACGCCGGCTTATGCTATTAACTGTTTTAATTAAAAATCCAAACTTCCTGATCCTGGACGAACCTACCAACGACCTGGATTTATTAACCCTACAAACTCTTGAAGATTATTTGCAATTTTTTCCCGGTTGCCTGATTATCGTATCGCACGACCGGTATTTTATGGATAAACTCGTTGATCATCTTTTGGTTTTTGAGGGCAATGGTCATGTGCGCGACTTCCCCGGCAATTACAGTGACTACCGCAATGCGCTGGACCGCGAGGAGAAAGAAGAGAAACAAATAGAAAAAGAAAATAAAATAACGTTACCCAAAGAACGTCCTGTTCAAAAACTCACTTTTAAAGAAAAGTTTGAACTTGAGCAATTGGATAAACGCATCCCTGAACTGGAAAATGAAAAAAAAATACTGGAAGAGAAATTAACAGTTACTTCAGTACACAATGAACTTATACAGCTGAGTGAACGGCTTGGTCAAATCAGTACCGAACTTGATGAGAAAAGTTTGCGCTGGCTCGAATTGCAGGATAAGGCAGAGCGTACAGGCTAATCTGCAGACTTCACCAGGCGAATAAATTCTTTACGATGATGAATAGAAATTTCGAGGATGTAAATGCCCTGAGCTAATCCTGATAAATCAATCATCTGATAGGTCTGATTCGATTGAACCCGCATTATGACTTCCTCACCGATAACATCACGCACCGTAATATAATCCGGTGTTGTTGATTTGGTATCGACCATGATGTACTGCGAAGCCGGATTAGGATATACAGTTACGTTTTCACTCATAGTACGCTTGATGCCTGAAATTAGCTCCACAAGGAAAAATGCACAACCTGAGGTATCCTTACAACCGGGCACAGTAATGATTGCGGCATAATTACCTGTTACAACAGGCGTATAGGATTGATTGGTGGCACCACTGATAATACTGTAAGCTGAATCACAATTTACCCATTGGTATAGGGCATCATCCTGTAAGGCATTAAGCTGATTGCCGCTTGAGTTAATGGCAGCAATGATGGGTATATCCACCAGATTAGTAATAATTGAACTGTCGCAGCCCAATGCGCTGATAAAGTTACTAGTATGCACCATAGAACTATAACCTAGTGTTCCGTCAGGAAAAACGTAAACAGATCCTTTGCACATCGAATCATTTACCGAAATAGTGTAGGATGGAATTGAGGAAATTGAAGTAATAACCGAGCTATCACAGCCATTTGACCCGCTTAATGTTGTTGTGTAATCACCTGCTGTATTAACAGTAGAGTTATCCGGTAGCGTGTAGGAATTACCATCACACAAATCAACATATACATAGCTTTCATTGGGGGCGGGTTGTGTAATAATGATTGTTGAATTTGCAGTTAATCCTGTGGCATCTGTAATGGTAATGGTATAGGTTCCACTACATAGATTGTTTATTGTAGCGGATGTGCTTCCGGTGTTCCAAAGGTAGCTGTATGGTGCCACACCGGATAAGGTTGTTGCGGTTGCAGTACCGTCACAGGCGCCACTGCAGGTTGTACTGCTGCTAAGCGTTTGAATAGTAAATGGTGCGATGTTACTGCAACAAGAGCCACCATCGGAGATACTACGGGTGCCGGTCCAGCAATCGTACTGAACCTTGTGCGAATAGATCGCCCCACCCTGAAACTCTTGAAGAAAATATGCTTCTACCTGATCCAACGTATTGCAGCCTCCCTGATAAGTATTTACATCGCAGTCAGCCAAACAGCTGATTCCGTAATTCCATCCATTTGGTTGATTTAAAATATTGTTTGGGTTTGGCGGACTTATAAGAGTTACCGGTGGAGATACATTAACCGTTAAAATAGCAGGATTAATTCCGGAGAAGGATGAAGTAGTGATAGGAAAGCCGCAATGATTGTTATTCTGTGCTGAATTAAAACCCGCATAAATCACTTCGGTTACATTGGATAAATAGGTGCCACTGAATGTCACAACTACTGGTTCATAAGTACATATTCCAATTTTCAGATTCGGAATATTTACATCCACATTGATGTTGAGCACACCACCACCATAGTTGGAGAAGAGTACGATATTTCCCTGATTGTTACAAACAGTGCCCTGCGCCCGGGTGCTGGCAGGTGGAATGAATAGTGATAGAAATAAAAGACAGGCGAGGTGTTTCATAGGTAGCTATTTATTGTAAATATAGACTCCGGAACATAGAACCGGAAATCTAAAAATGATTAAGTTCTTAAGGGATAACTATACCGATCACTGAGATGTGGTTAATCCAGTGATTGTCCGTTTCTGCCGGCGATTTGAAGCAGTTCCTGATATTGCTTCGGCGTCAGGTCGTTGTAGAAGAAGTTAATCGGGTCTATCTTTTTGCCATTGCGGATAACTTCATAATGGCAGTGAGGTCCGGTTGATTTTCCGGTATTACCTATATATCCAATAACATCGCCGCGCATCACTTTCTGATTGATTTTGGCTTTAACTCGGCTCATGTGGGCATATAAAGTTTGATAACCATAACCGTGACGAATAACAACATAATTTCCATAACCACGATCACCATACTCAATGTTGGCAATTACACCGTTGCCCGTGGCATAGATAGGTGTTCCGGAGGGCGCCGTAAAATCAATACCCTCGTGCATACGGCGCACCTTGTATATGGGGTCGATGCGAATGCCGAATCCCGAGCCAATACGACGCAAATCCTTATTTGCAACCGGTTGTATGGCCGGAATCGATGCCAGCATCTCTTCTTTCGACTTTATCATTTTTGCCAGCTCATCATAACTCTTCGATTGTATATACATGCGCCTTCGTATACGATCCAGTTTTTCCGTGGAGCTGATCATCAGCTCACTATTTGAGTAGCCCTCCAGTTCTTTGTAACGCAAACTACCGCCAACACCGGCCGTGCGAACTTCAGCCGGTATGGGTTCTGCTTCAAGAATAACGCGGTAGGTTTTGTCGTCGCGGTTTTCCAGTTCAACCAGTATTTCTGAAACCTCATCCAGTCGCTTGTTGAGCATATTGTACTGGAATTTAAGCTGACTCAGCTCTCGCTTAAGCTGTTTTTCTTTAGGCGAATCCAGATACGTATAGGCCAGGTAAACAATAAACAAGGCAAATACGGCGGTTGCCGATAAAAAGCCTATGATACGAACTGCCCTGGTGCGAAGGGTTTCTTCGAATCGCTCATAACGGAGGCTTTGTGTGTTGTAAAAGTATTTTATCTTCTTCATCCGTACAGCTACTTATAGCTAAGAATGTATTTTTGTAATGTTTTTTCAGGAGTCGCAAGTTAATTCAAAGCGTTTATTTATGCAATACACTTAATTGCGTCTGTCTGATAAAAAAAATGAATACGACCAAATCTATGATGACCAGTAAAGAAATTCGACAAGCCTACCTTGATTTTTTCAAATCAAAACAACACCATATTGTATCCTCAGCACCTATGGTAATCAAAAATGATCCTACACTGATGTTTACCAATGCTGGTATGAATCAGTTTAAGGATATTTTCCTCGGCGACAAACCCGTTCAGTTTCCCCGTATTGCCGATACGCAAAAATGCCTGCGTGTTTCGGGCAAACATAATGACCTGGAAGAGGTGGGTATCGATACCTATCATCATACCATGTTTGAAATGCTCGGCAATTGGTCGTTCGGCGATTATTTTAAAAAGGAAAGTATAGACTGGGCCTGGGAACTGCTCACCCGCATTTACAAAATTGACAAAGACAGAATGTATGTAACCATCTTTGAAGGAGATACAAAGGAAAAACTGGAGCGTGATCACGAGGCATACACCTACTGGAAAAATCATATCGACGGGTCGCGCATTTTGAATGGAAATAAAAAAGATAATTTCTGGGAAATGGGAGATACCGGTCCCTGTGGGCCTTGCTCCGAAATCCATGTAGATATACGCAGTGATGAGGATCGGAAAAAAGTGGATGGCAAAACGCTGGTAAATGCATCGCATCCAGAAGTGATTGAGATATGGAACCTGGTATTTATGCAATTCAACCGTATGGCTGACGGGTCTTTGGTTAAGCTACCTGCTCAGCATGTCGATACCGGTATGGGCTTCGAACGCCTCACCCGTGTGGTACAAAACAAACGCAGTAATTACGATACCGATATCTTCAAACCACTCATACGGTTCATCGAATCCCGTTGTCAGTTAGCATATGGTGTTACAGAGCAAACCGATATTGCCATGCGTGTTATGGCTGATCATATAAGAGCCATCAGTTTTGCTATTGCCGATGGTCAGTTGCCATCTAATACCGGTGCAGGTTATGTGATACGTCGCATTCTGCGTCGTGCGGTTCGCTATGCATACAGTTATCTGAATTTTAACAAGCCGATACTGCACGATTTAATGCTTGTTCTTGCCGAACAAATGCAACATGTTTTCCCGGAATTACATCAGCAAAAAGATTTCGTACAGCGTGTAATTCAGGAGGAAGAGCAATCGTTTTTGCATACACTTGAAAGTGGCCTGCGGCGCTTGAAGCTTATTGAGCAGGATCTGGCAGCTACCGGATCCAAACAGATTGATGGTGCCGTGGCTTTTGAATTATACGATACCTATGGATTTCCTATCGACCTCACCCACCTCATTGCCCGTGAGCGCGGACTGACGGTCGATGAGGCCGGCTTCCATAGCGAGATGCAGAAGCAGAAAGAACGCTCACGCAAAGCGGCTACGGTGAGTAGTGACGACTGGATTCAGGTCGCAGACCAGCAAACAGTATTATTCACCGGTTATGATGAAATGCAAACGGAGTCGCGTATCGTGAAGTACCGTAAACAAAAAATCAAGGATAA
>Ga0315901_10000277_pt1 | contig 78884 bp, 65 predicted proteins | sample LakEriMetagenome_10_FD_203761 | JGI IMG/M metagenome (GOLD analysis project Ga0315901, IMG submission 203761) | Freshwater fungal communities from buoy surface, Lake Erie, Ohio, United States - Buoy 2 MA116 | ecosystem: Environmental > Aquatic > Freshwater > Lake | place: USA: Lake Erie, Ohio... | reverse complement strand
CGGACCCGATGCACTTTCGCTCCATCGCAAAGACCCGATCGAGCGACATCCCGCCATCGAGAAACTCAGAGACTTCGTTCGGCGAACAGGTTTGTTCGATTTGAGCCAGTTCGCTGGCGAGCGACGCAGGGGGCGTCTGCGATCGGTCGATCCTGCTTGCAAGGTTTTGTGCGGTTTGGCTCTCACGGAACTTGAGTCCAAGCTCCTCGTGGGCCTTTTGAGGCAGCACGCCATCGCGATACGACAACAAGGTCCGGAGAGTCAATCGCATGCTTTTGGCCCAACTCCAAAATGCCTAACACCCAACGCTCGATTCAACACGCTCGATTCGACCCTCGGAGACGAGACGAGCCCACTACAAATCTAATCTTATTTAATCTGTTCTAATCCTAGATCCAAAACTCCCGTTTTTTTGTTAAAAATCGGTTAGCTAGGTCCGATTTGGCCGCACGAGGTGAAATAAGCTTTCGCCTCGCTGGCGATGAAGAACGAACCGGTGATGACATAGACCATCGACGGGTCGTTGGTCTGGCTGCGATACCCGGCGGACTGGCCGACGAGCTCCAAGGCGCCGGGCAGATCGTTGCACGAGAGGATTGTTGCAACGCGTTGATCGGCCCTGCGAGCCTTGGAGACCAGCGAGTTGGCGATCTCTAGAAGTTTTTCGACCGGCGTGAAACGGGGGTTCGAGCGGAACTGAGTCAGGACGATTCGATCGACCGAAGCGACCAAACGTTCGAGCATTTCGGGTGCTTTCTTGTCTTTCGCGCAAGCAAATAGGATGGTTTTGGGCCGCGAGGGGAAATAGCTCTCGAGGGCATCGACAAGGGCGTCGATCGAGGCCTCGTTGTGCGCGCTGTCGAGGATCCAAGTCGGGTCGAGCCCGAGGACTTCAAGCCTCGCTGGAACTTGCGTCTGGGCTAGCGATTCTGCGATGGCACGGTCCTGGAGATCCCAACCGAGTTGCTTGAGCTTTCGCCAAGCTCTCATGGCGATCGCGGCATTTTCGCACTGGTGCTTGCCAAGCATCCTGACGTTCGCAGGTTGTTCGAAGCTTGTTTGCTTTCCCTGCGGATGCCCTGCATATTCGTATTCGTATTCGTATTCGGTGTAATCGAGTCTGGCCCGAAGGGACTTTGGATCTGGGGTCCATCGAGCATCGAAATCCCGTCCCAACTGCAGAAGCTCGGACCCTTGATGCTCCGCCCGGGATTGGATCACCTTCGAGGCCTCAGGGGTTCTGGCTCCGCAGATGACTGGGATGTTGGGCTTGATGATCCCGGCCTTTTCCCCCGCGATTTCAGCGAGGGTGTTCCCCAATTGGAGTTGGTGGTCGTAGCTGATGCTCGTGATGATGCAAAGCTCCGGCTCGCAGACATTCGTGCTGTCTAGACGTCCACCGAGTCCGACCTCGATGACGTTGACCTGGGTCTTGTGGTTGCGGAAAGCCAACCAGCCGATGGCGTTGGTCAGTTCGAAGAAGGTCGGTTGGCCATGTGGGCTGTCGCTACAGAGCCGATCTGCCGCTCGGATTTGGTCGACGATTTCGACAAGTTCTCCAGGCTCGATGGCTTGGGAATCGATGGCGAAACGCTCTTCGAGGTCGACCAGATGCGGGGAGGTGAAAAGGCCGGTTCGCAGCCCGTTGTGGCGGAAGGCCTCGGCCAACAACCAACAGACGGAGCCTTTTCCCTTGGTCCCTGCGACATGGATCACCGGTGCTGCCAACTGGGGGTTTTCGAGCAACTCCAAAAGATAAGCCATCCTGGCGAGCTGGAAGTTGTTTTTGGTGCAGGCGCGATCGGTCGACTTTTCAAAATTGACTCGGTCGAGCAGGAAGCAAAGGGTGTCTTGGTAGCGTTGGTCGGATCGTTGCATGTGCGGATTATAGAAACCATAGGGGGTTCGGCGATGCGCCGGGGGTTGATTTTTCCTTGATTCAGCCAGCTTGTCGCTGAACCGCAACGGGAATTTCATCGTAGTTCAGCCAATCCCTGGGGTCTGCCTGTTCTTTTCGGTCCCCAGACCACTTGTCCCTTTGACTTCAACCGTCGATTGATCCCATGGCAACCTCACTGGACCAGGAAAACCGCCCTTTGGCCCACGACAACGATCCAACCCAAACGATCGTTGAAACCCGAAATCTAGGCAAAGTCTACCGAGACTTTTGGGGTCGCAAGAAAGTCCAGGCCCTGAAGTCTTTGGACCTGGAGGTCCGCCGAGGCGAAATCTTCGGGCTCCTGGGTCCCAACGGATCGGGCAAGTCGACGACGATCAAGCTGATGCTCGGCTTGCTTTTTCCGACCCAAGGGCGGGTGTTTGTCTTCGGCAAAGAAGCGACCGATGTTTCGAAGAACGAACGGATCGGGTATCTGCCCGAAGAATCCTACCTGTACAAGTTTCTCAACGCCGAAGAGACCCTCGATTTCTACGGCCGGCTCTTTGACATCCCCGCCGATGTCCGCAGGCAACGCATCGAGAGCCTGATCAAGATGGTCAAACTCGAGCACGCCCGCCGCCGACAGCTCAAGGAATACTCCAAAGGGATGACACGACGAATCGGTCTGGCTCAAGCCCTGATCAACGAGCCGGAGTTTCTGGTGCTCGATGAACCGACAACGGGTCTCGATCCGCTCGGAACCCGCGATATGAAGGATTTGATTCTTCGGCTTCGCGACGAAGGAAAGACGATCCTCATGTGCTCGCACCAACTGGCTGACGTCCAAGACGTCTGCGACCGGGTCGCAATCTTGCATCAAGGGGAGCTCAAGGAGCTCGGACGCGTCGATAGCCTTCTGAAGATCCAGGATCTTACCGAGATCCACGCCAGTGGCCTGACCGACGAGGCGAAGACCCAGATCCGCGAGATCATTGAAAAATCCGGTGGCAAACTCGATCGGATGGACAATCCGACGACCACGATGGAGGACCTGTTCCTCGAGATCGTCAAGGAGAGCGAGCAACGTCCGGGTCGCCGAGGCGGCCGAGGCGGTAACTAGTCCCTGCTTTTGATCCCCTTTTGTTGCCTTTGATTCTGTTGCCTGCGAAATCGCTCACGAGACCCTCTCATCATGCGGCTTAATCCCGATCATTTTTGGACCTACAGCGAATGGTTGTTCGAGAAAAACGCCTTGCGAGACGGCGCGATTCTTTCGGTGACTCTAGCCCTGCTTGGGTTCATCATCGGATACATCGTCTCGGTGTTCAAGTACGGTCCATCCGAGGGTTTCCTGCGAGTCTCGCAGATCATCGGCCAGCTCTTTACGGTCGACATTCCTAAGCTCTCGTTTCGGCGAATTTTCGCTATGGCGAAATTGGCCGTCAAGGAATCGATCCGAAAGAAGATTTTGGTCCTCATCGGGATCTTCATCGTCGCGATGATGTTCGCCGGTTGGTACCTCGATCCGGATGCCGACAGCCCAGCGCGTCTGTACTTGGTGTTTGTCCTCACGGCGACGAATTACCTAGTGATCCTCTTGGGGCTTTTCATCAGTTGCTTTAGCATCCCAGCAGATATCAAGAGCCGCACGATCTACACCATCACCACCAAACCGGTCCGACCCCTCGAAATCTTCCTCGGACGGGTATTCGGTTTTACGGCCATCGGTACGCTGGTTCTTGCAACCATGGGCCTCTTGAGCTACGTCTTCGTCGTCCGAGGCCTCGATCACAACCACGAACTGGTCTCGATCGACCCGACGGGCAAGTCCGGGGAGTCCTCCTACAACAACCGACACCGCCACAGTTTCACCCTGAACTCCGAAGGTCGCGGGACGACCAACGAAGTCAAAGGCCACCGGCATATCGTGACCAAGGTGGGTGACAAGGTTGTCATCGGTAGCCCCATCGATGACTTGACGGCACGGATTCCGATCTATGCAAAAAGTCTCGAATTCACCGGTCGCGACGGAGAGAAAAACGAGGGCTACAACGTCGGATACATGTCCGAGTACCAAAAGTACATCGAAGGCGATTCGCTCTCGCGTGCCGTATGGCGATTCGAAGGGGTCCAACCCACCTTGTTCCGCGATGTCATCCTCTACGATTTGACAATCAGCGCGTTTCGCACCTACAAAGGGGATATCGTCACCCCCGTCGGCGGTCTGATCCACTTCCGTAGCACCGATGGCAAAGTCAAAAGCGAAGACGAGCCTTTCAAGGTCAAAGAGTTTCAAGTCGATCGACGCTCGGTCCGCACCAAGCTCAAGGGGTTCAAACAAGACGCAACAGGCAAGGACATCGCGACCGACCTGGATTTCTTCCAGGACATCGCTCCAAACGGAAGCTTTGAAGTGGTCGTCCGATGCCAAGACCGAGGCCAGTATCTTGGGATGGCCGCTGCCGATATCTACCTGCGTCCGGCTGACCTGCAGTTCTGGTGGAACTTCGTCAAAGGCTACATCAGCATTTGGCTCCAAATGTTCATCGTGATCTGTTTTGGGGTGATGTTCTCGACGTTCCTTTCCGGTCCGGTTGCGATCATCGCGACGGTCGCCGCACTGGTCCTGGGCTTCTTCGGCTTCTTCGTCGATAACTTGGTCACCACCACCTCCAAGGGAGGCGGTCCGATCGAGTCGCTCATCCGGTTGCCCACGCAAATGGGCTCCCAAATCGAAATGGAACTCGGCAACGAGACGCTTCAAAATGCCATCGCGACGGCAGACCGTGGGATCCTCCTGGCCGTCTCGCAGTTGAAGAATGCCGTGCCCAATTTTTCCCAACTCGACACATCCAACTTTGTGGCCTACGGCTACAATCTCTTCGGAGGGTTGCTGGCTCGGCACCTGACGATCGCGTTCGGCTACTTTGTGTTGACGGCCCTGGTTAGTTACTTCTTCCTCAAAACGCGGGAGATGGCAGCGTGAACAATCGATCTCTTAGTCGGAAAATTATCTACATCCTCGCGATGGTGGCTTTGCTCTTCCCCCTGTTCTACCTAGGGAAGCCGCCTACCAAGGGATCCGGTAAGATCGCGGAACTTCGCAGCCGCTACTCGATCGGGCAAGCGGATCTTGGGAAACTCGATCCAGCCAGCGAAAGCATGAAACTCGCCACCCTCGGTATGCGAGGCATCGCAGCGAGTATCCTGTGGATGCAAGCCGATCATTACAAGGAAGAAAAGTACTTCGACCGCTTCAGCGCCACACTCAACCAAATCGCGCTGCTCCAACCCCACATGATCAGCGTCTGGCAACACCAAGCTCACAACTTGAGCTACAACGTATCGCCCGAATTCGAAGACTACCGCCAACGCTACGAATGGGTCAAAAAAGGAATCGACTACCTCGTCAAAGGGACCAAGTTCAATGCGAGAAAGCCGATTCTTCAATACGATCTAGGCCAATACGTCGGAGCCAAGATGGGCAAAGCCGACGAAAAACTCCAGTACCGCGAGCTGTTCCGAAACGATGAGGAATTTCACAAGTACTTCGTCGAACAAGGTCTCAACGCCAAATCCGATGACGCCCTAGGACCAGACCGTAAGCCCGATAACTGGTTGGTCGGAAAACAATGGTTTGAACAAGCCTACCAATTGGTCTCGGCCGGTATCGCGATCAAAAAGTCCCCACACCTGCTCTTTAGCTACGGTCCACTCTGGCAGATGTATCATGGCGAAGCCATCGAAGAAGAAGGTGTCCTCGATGAACGGGCCAAGTTCGTCTGGGAAAAAGCTAGCCGCGAGTGGAAAGATTTCGGGAACCGCGAATTGGCAACCACCGGCTACGTTCCTGTGACCCTTGGAAGCATCGATACGGCGAGGAAAGACGTCGAACGACTCCAACGCCAATTCATGGATATGACCAGCGCCGGTCGCGACAAAGTCATCGAAGTCAAGAAAGCCAAATACGGTGCGAACAACCCAAGCAAAGCCAAGGCGTTCGAAAAACCCGATGACCAACGAACCACCGAAGAACGTATGTGGGCCGCTGAGTTCCAATTAGCCGTCGAACCGACCTACCAAGAACTCGCCAACGAACTACCCCGCGAGCAACAAATCAAAGCCCTCGAACTGGCCGTCCAACTCGGCGCAGCCGAAGAGTACGCCAAGTCGACCAACTCCCTGCGAGACCAAGTCAACTACGCCTACTGGGAAACCCGAGCCCTGGCCGAACAGCAACAAATCATGGTCGACGCACGACGCTTGATCTACGAAGCCAATAAACTCATCGATGTCGCCGATATCAAAGGGGCAGTCGAGAAGTACGAAGAAGCCTTCGTCCGATGGGATAAAGTTTTCCGCTTCTACCCTATTATCATGACCGAAGATGTCGGTGGGGATGTCCTCAAGGCCATCAACCGGTACAAGAAACTCATGGATGAAGACGTCGACGAGCGTTTTGTTCTCTATGAGTTCATGCTCTTCCGACGCGCCTACGACGGTGACTACCTCGACTTCAGTATCGAAAAAACCCTTTCGGAATGGAACGCCAACGCTCTGAAACTCGGAAGCCCAGAAGACTTCTTCAGCACACCGCTGGCCAAAGCCTACGGGATCACCAACAAGTCCCCAAATCCATCGCCCGGTGATTCTCCGAGTGTTCCTGCCGAGCCCATGCCAACCGAGCCCATGCCAACCGAGCCTAAGCCCACCGAGCCTAAGACTGCCGAGCCGATGCCAGCCGAGTCGCCCGAAACCCCCAAGGCTGTCGTTCCAAGTAGCACCAGTAGCCCGAACGACCCGGCACGTCCACCCGCTCTGGAGAATCCTGGTTCCTAACGTCGCTCTTCGGAGCCTCGAGGCAAACCGGCAAACATATGGGCTATCAAGACAGAGGGTATTATCAAAGCGACCAAGACCTTGATTTGCGACCAGGCTGGAACCAACAATCGGCCGTCGCTCAACTGATCATCCTCAATGTGATCGTCTTTGTCGTCAATCTGCTCTTCGGCAACCCGTCGCTGACCAATCAAGGATCGGTCAATGAAGCCCTCGCCTTGGGCTCCGATACGCTGTGGAAACCGTGGCTGTGGTTCAAGACCATCACCTACGCGTTTGCCCACTCGTCGAGCAACATCGGCCATATCTTCTTCAACATGCTGAGCCTCTACTTCATGGGCCGTTCGGTCGAGTCTCGCTACGGTCGGGCCGAGTTCCTCAAGATCTACCTCCTCGCAGCGCTGTTCTGCGGCGTCGGCTCTATGATCTTCCGAGGACTTGGATCCGATGCCGCAACGGTTCTTGGGGCCTCGGGCGCTGTGCTGTGCATCTCGATGCTCTTTGTCTACAACTATCCCAATGCGACGGTCTACTTCATCGTCTTCCCGATGCCTGCCTGGGTCCTCGGGGTGATCTTTGTCTTAACGAATTTCTTCTCGAGTTCCGGCCCCGGTATCGCCTACGACGTACACCTGCTCGGAATCCTTTTTGCCACCTTGTACTTTTTCCTCGGTTGGAGTTTCACCAAACTGCAGGATCCCCGCCAAGGAATCGAGTCGATTCAACGATGGTGGAAAAGGCGCAAGTTCAAGCTTCATCCCCTCGACGACGCCTCGCTGAGCGACCAAGAACTCGAGTCCAAGGAAGCCGACCGCATCCTCGAAAAAATCCATGCTTCGGGCAAAGACTCTCTGACGGGTCGCGAAAAGAAGTTCTTGGAGAAATACTCCCAAAGCGTTAGAAATAAGAAGCGGTTGGATTCCTAGCCGCGTTGAACCATATTTCATTCCTCGTTGGAGTTGGTCAGTTTTCATGTCGAGTCCAGACTCTTTGTTCCCCGTTCTTCGTCGCGATATCGCTGGGCAATCGATCGAGTCGATCGTCCAACAGTACGGTACGCCATGCTACATCTATGACATGGCCACGATCGCCCAAAAAGTTGCCGACCTGAAGGCCTTCGATGTCATCCGCTACGCACAGAAAGCTTGCTCGAACATCGCCATCCTCGATCGCTTGCGACGCCTAGACGTGGTCGTCGATGCGGTCAGTGCCGGTGAAGTCCAACGCGCGCTGTCGGCAGGATACGACCCAAAGACCAATCCTCACTCGATTGTCTACACGGCCGATGTGTTCGACCACGAAGCCCTAACGATCATCAAAAAACTAGGACTGCACGTCAACTGCGGTTCCCCTGACATGATCGAGCAACTCGGACGCGCCGTTCCAGGTTCAAGTGTCACCCTGCGGATCAACCCCGGGTTCGGTCACGGCCACAGCCAAAAAACCAATACCGGTGGCCCGCAATCCAAGCACGGGATTTGGCACGACCAGATCGACGAATGCCTCCGCTTGGCCGACCTGCACAACATCGTCATCACAGGCCTCCACATGCATATCGGCTCGGGAACCGATTTGGAACACCTTTCCCAAGTCTGCGATGCACTCGAGAAAATCGCCTTGCAGATCGGTCGCACTCTGACGACCATCAGCGCCGGAGGCGGACTGCCGGTCCCTTATCGCCAAGGCCAAAGCTACGTCGATCTCGATCGCTACTACCATCTTTGGGACCAAACCCGCAACCGACTCGCCTCGGTGTTCGGACATCCACTCCGTCTGGAAATCGAACCGGGCAGGTACCTCGTCGCCGAGAGCGGCTTCCTGGTCGCCGAAATCCGCTCGGTCAAAAAGATGGGCGAGAATACTTTTTATCTCCTCGATGCAGGTTTCAACGACCTGGCGAGGCCGATCCTCTACGGCGCCTACCACCCGATCTCCATCTGCCACCGTGGTCACCAACCATCGGACAAAGATCTTATCGAAGTCGTCGTCGGTGGGCCCCTTTGCGAAAGCGGTGACATCTTTACCCAAGAAGAAGGAGGCTTCGTCGCCAAACGGCAACTCCCTGTGGCCAAGGTCGGGGATTTGCTGGTCCTCGAAGTCGCCGGTGCGTACGGTTTTGTCATGTCGAGCAACTACAACGGCCGGTTCCGAACTCCCGAATTGCTCATCGAAAACGGCTCGATCCACTGCATCCGAGCTAGGGAAACCTACGACGATCTGATCCGAGGCGAACAGATCCCTCCGCCGCCCAAGGCCTGAATTCCCGGTAAGATAACCAAAAAGTGGAACTTCAACGCCCAGGGCTTGACCCCCAACGATTATATTGCAAAGGCTCTGGCCCATCGTGGACCAGCCAGCTCGATCGTCTCGTGAATCCCCCAACCCGTCATTTGACAGGAGCACCGCATGTCCCCCAGATCCTTCCTCAGTTCCCGTAAACTTCTCGCAGGTATCGTCGCTATGGCCATTATGTCCTCGGGTTTCGCCGAAGAAACCAACCAGCCAGCCCCACCGGCCCTGGCCTTTAGCATGAAGAACATCGACGGCCAGTCAGTCGATCTCAGCAAGTACGAGGGCAAAGTTGTCCTGTTTGTCAACGTCGCAAGCAAGTGCGGTTACACCAAGCAGTACACTGGCCTGCAACAACTCCACGAGAAGTACAGCTCCAAAGGCCTTGCTGTCATCGGAGTCCCTTGCAACCAATTCGGTGGCCAAGAACCAGGCTCCAACGACGAGATCAAGCAGTTCTGCTCGAGCAAATACAACGTCACGTTCGACATGCTCGATAAGGTCACCGTCAACGACGATGCCAAAGGAAAAGCCTGCCCCCTATACGGATACCTAACGGGAGTCGAAACCAAGCCCGTAGGCAAAGGCAACGTCAAATGGAACTTTGAGAAGTTCCTCGTCGATCGCAAAGGAAACGTCGTGGGACGCTACGGGTCGGGTGTCGAGCCCATGTCGGCCGAACTGACCGCAGCGATCGAAAAGGCCCTGGGCAACTAATCCTGCTAGTCCCTTAGCGCTTCGTCTGAAATCGCAATCTCAAAGCCGGGGTGATCAAGTCACCTCGGCTTTTTTTATGCCTTACAGGCTGCGGTGGCTTCAGGCTCCGATCGATTGGGGACAATCGATCTGCCCACATGCTAGAGTTTGCCCACGAACCAATCGAACCAGAAAAGCCGTGAATCCCACATACAAGGCGAGGAGTTCGCTAGCCCTCGCCGACTTGATGACGACGGTATAAGGATCAATCTACCAAGTCGCGAGTCGTTCCGCTTGTGAGCCGCCTAGGCGCCCAACCGCGGGCGATGGCTGTAAGCCATTCGGGCTCCCAGACGGGCTTGTCCCGTCTGAAGCCAAAGGTGTGCAGCTAGGACCTGGGGCTCCCATTCGGGCTCCCAGACGGGCTTGCCCCGTCTGAAGCCCAAGGCGTGCAGCTAGGAACTCGGGCTCCCAGACGGGCTTGCCCCGTCTGAAGCCCAAGGCGTGCAGCTACGCACCAGTCGGGCTCCCGAACGGCTCCCAGACGGGCTTGCCCCGTCTGAAGCCCAAGGCGTGCAGCTACGCACCAGTCGGGCTCCCGAACGGCTCCCAGACGGGCTTGCCCCGTCTGAAGCCCAAGGCGTGCAGCTACGCACCAGTCGGGCTCCCGAACGGCTCCCAGACGGGCTTGCCCCGTCTGAAGCCCAAGGCGTGCAGCTAGGACCTGGGGCTCCCATTCGGGTTCCCAGTCGGGCTCCCAGACGGGCTCCCAGACGGGCTTGTCCCGTCTGAAGCCAAAGGTGTGTGGCCACGTACCGCATTCATGCTGTAAGCTCCAGTCGTCCCGACGTAGTAACTCGGCCTCCAGAGACCCACCACCCCGAGCTTACGACACGATTCATTCATATAAGCGATCGCAATTGCCTCCGGAGAGTCCTCCAGTGCGCCACGTAGGCACATGTGAAGATGGTCCGGCATTACCGAAATGCCACCTAAGAGATAATCACGTTCCAACGCGATCGCTTGGCAGATTTCAAACAGGTCCCCCAAAAACTGGAAGTCGCCGATCCGACGCCTACCTTCGACGACCAGGACCAGATGAAGCAGATACCAATAACGGCCACTGCTGACCTCGATCGGTGCGTGAAGTTTCTCATCCTGCCAAACGCGAGTGAACTGCTTGAGGTTATCTGCGAAGTCGGAACGACAGAATTGAGCGGAGTCGACTTGCCGGCGAATGTAGTCTAGAACATCGGCAGTCGTGTTGTTACCAAGCGCGCGGAGCGATACCTTGCGAGAGAACTTGAAAGGGATCTTTTGGTTACGGAATCGATGATCGATACGACCTTTGATACGACCTACGATGAAGCTAGGGTCGGTGGCTGGTTTCGTACTGACGGTAGCTTGCCAATAGTCGGACAGGCAGTTTCGCTCCAATAATCGGATTCCGTCTTTTTCCCAAGCATCCGCAAGTTCTCTCCAGTCGTTTTCGGTCAAGGAGGGCATCGAGCCGATCGATGGCCAGCCGGTCCATGACCAGCGTAGAGAGTAAGCGGCCGTCGTCGAGTCAGAGTGATAGCAATTCGGGTTGGACAATGGGTAGCTCCTTTTTGTAGTGGGTGTTGGAGATCGTTGAATTTTAGCGCCGGAGAGGGTTTGTAGCTTGGGAACCTGATTCACCGGACGGGGCAAGCCCGTCGGGGTCTTGAATGCCCTGTCGGGTTGTCAGGCAGGAGTGGAGGGTAGGAGGGGCTACATCTCTAGCTTTGAACCGTGGGCACCGGACGGGGCAAGCCCGTCGGGGGCCGTCTCACCTCGTTGGATGGCCTGACAGGGTAACGCTCGAGCGTCGTTGGACAGTTTGTCAGGCTCCCAGAAACGCCCAAACGGCTCCCAGACGGGCTTGTCCCGTCTGAAGCCCAAGGCATGTAGCTAGCACCAGTCGGGCTCCCGAACGGCTCCCAGACGGGCTTGCCCCGTCTGAAGCCCAAGGCGTGTAGCTACGCACCAGTCGGGCTCCCGCAACGGCTCCCAGACGGGCTTGCCCCGTCTGAAGCCCAAGGCGTGTAGCTAGCACCAGTCGGGCTCCCGCAACGGCTCCCAGACGGGCTTGCCCCGTCTGAAGCCCAAGGCGCGTAGCTAGCACCAGTCGGGCTCCCGCAACGGCTCCCAGACGGGCTTGCCCCGTCTGAAGCCCAAGGCGTGTAGCTACGCACCCTGTCGGGCTCCCAGACGGGCTGATTGACTCCGCGATACAGTACACAGAATACAAGGTCCATTCCTCATCGCCGGAGGGCGTTTTCCCTATGAAGTACAGTCGAATGATCTATCTATCGGCAGCCGGATTGCTGATTTTTACCGCCTTAGCGGCCTGGAACACCATGGCGCGAGGGGCTTATGAGTCGGCCGAGTACAAGGTGGTCGAAAAGGACGGAAAGTTCGAGGTTCGCGAATACACCGACTTGATGCTCGTCGCGACCCGCACCAAGCTCGATGCGCAGGGCCGAGACGGCAGCTTCATGAAGCTGTTTCGGTACATCAGCGGCGCCAACGCATCGGACAAAAAAATAGCGATGACGACCCCTGTCTTCATGGAAAATGACAAGAGCGAATCGGCTGTTCAGATGGGCTTTGTGATGCCCAAGGAGATCGCCGACTCCGAGGTACCCGCGCCCACCGGCCCAGGAGTCGAGGTCCGCAAACGCGTCGGGGGTCGGTTTGCGGTCGTGCGGTTTTCCGGCCAGATGAGCGCCAAGGCGGCCAAAGAGGCAGAAACCAAACTGCGAAGTTGGATGGAGTCCAAGGGCTTGGTCGCAGACGACGCACAGGACTCCAGCGGCGTTGAAACGGCCGGCTACGATCCACCCTTCACACCAAGCCCACTTCGCCGCAACGAAGTCCTGATTCGCTTGAAATAGTAATTGCTGTGACCTAGAGGCTTCAGGAGCCTCCCAGGCGGGCTCCCAGGCGGGCTTGCCCCGTCTGAAGCCCAAGGCGTGTTGCTAGCGATGCTCTTTGGCTGCATGGTACTCGCGGCTGAATTCCGTTCCGATGTCCGTCTGAGGCGCGACCTCCAAAACCAGTACCTTCATCAGGCAAATCATGTGCATGTGACTGACCGTCTCCTGGATCGAATCAAGCCGGAAGTAGGTTGTGAGCGGATCGGTCGGCCTTTCGTTGGCCTTCAACAACCCGTAGATCTCGTTGATGACCTTTCCGAGTTGCTCTTGGGGCATGGTTCTCATCCGCACAAAAGCATCCAGGTAGGCTTCGTAGACGTCGTCTCGAAAATCCTCATCCGAGGGGACTTCCAAGTCCGCATACTTGTACTGGTACTTGCGGGCCGTCTCCATAAGAGATTCGGGGCCACCGAGATCTAGCGCTTTTTGAAACATTGCAACAGCTTGTTCGGGCTCCTGTCCGAGCACTTCGTAGCATTGCCCGAGCGTCACATACAAAGCCGCATCGTTGGGGGTTAGTTGGATGCATCGTTTGAATTCGACGATCGCCTCGGCATGCCTGTTTTGCATCATCAGGCAGACCCCTAGGTTTCGGATCGCTTGCGCGTTCTCAGCCGATAACGACAAGGCCTTGCGCAGCCAAGCTTCACCGATCTGCCGGTTGCCCCTCATCAATTCCGCCGAACCCAAAGCGATCATCGCCTCGTGATGGTCAGGTTTTTTACGGATCACACGTTCGAGAATGGTGATGGCTCCTCCAAAGTACCGGAGCATGTTCAGGGCGCCGCCTAAGACAAAGGCTGCGTGCACCGATTCGTCTTCGGTCATTTCCGGGACAAGCAACAAGATCCAAAGCCTGCAGGCGCCCTTCCGAGGCTTACCTTCGTTGCACAGATCCCCAGCCTTGATGATGATCCCCATGAGATCCTCAGGCCTGTTCCAATCGACCACATACGCCCGATCCTGGGGGGCATAAGCCACCTGGGCCTTGGCCCCCATCTGGCGAAACTGGTCACGAAATAACTGAACAACCCGTTTGGAGAATTCGTCCTCCGGCAAGCCCTTGGGGATTTCAAAGAGCTCCGTGTCGACGAAATCCGACGGGATCGTGAATGACTCCTGCATGTCGCACTCCTTTGTCTTGCACCGATTATACGCAGGACAGGAGAAAATAGACGAAATTGGTTCAGTTTTCCCCCTGCACCGGCTCTCGAGAGCTGAGAAACCGCCAATATCCGTGTGACGATTCCCTGAAAATCTACTAAACTGACAGCCCGCTCGGTCTTTGTTTGCACCTTCTTAAAAACCAACCTACGAACATGTCGAATACGTCGAATAGGTCGAAATCATTTGCACCCGTCGCTCTTCTTTCTTTGACGCTAGGTGGATTCCTCTGGGGGCAAAGCTCGGCGGATGAAAACCCCGTGGCCAAAGGACCGGTTCTCAAGACACCTGCTGAGGAACGGATCTACGCCGATATCTCCTATCTGGCTTCCGACGACCTCAAAGGCCGAGCCGCAGAAACCCCAGGTCTGAAGCTCGCTGCCGATTTCATCGCCAAGCGTTTCGGAGAACTAGGCCTCCAAACCGATCTGTTCGACGGAAAACCCTTTCAGTACTTCGAAGTCACTGGCGAACCTGGAGCCTCGCCCGAAACGAACCAACTGGTTCTGACCAAACCCGACGGCACCAAGCTGCCGCTTGCTCTTGCCGACGATTTTCAACCACAAGCCATCGGAACGAACGGAAAGTTCGACGCCCCGCTGGTCTTTGCCGGTTACGGCATCAGTGCCAACGAAGAGAATTTCAAATACGACGACTACGAGGGACTCGATGTCCAAGGCAAAGCGGTCCTGGTGATTCGCAAGCAGCCCAAGCCCGCAACAGATACCGGCCCTTTCATAGGAACCCAGCCTAGCCAATACGCTTTCTTCACCAGCAAGGAATCCAATGCGGCCAAGCATGGCGCCGCTGCCTTGATCCTGATCAACGACGCTGCGTCCGAAAAAGAGAATCCCGGAGCGCTCTTGCCTGTCTCAGGAGCAGGCAATAACCCCGAGGGCGATAAGATCCCTACCTTCTTTGTCAGTCGCTCGATGGCTGAAGCTTGGCTCCAAGAGGCCGGCAAATCCCTGGTCGAACTCGAAGCGGCCATCGATGAGAAACTCCAACCGCAGTCTTTTGAGATGACCGGTTGGTCCGCAAGCGGACAGTCGGATGTGACCCGACGAAAAATCCCCTCGATGAACGTTTTGGGCCTTTTGCCTGGCCAAGGAGCATTGGCCCAAGAGTACGTCGTCGTCGGAGCTCACTTTGACCACGTCGGCATGGGGGGCGCAGGCTCCCTGGCCCCAGGAACATTCGCGATCCACAACGGGGCCGACGACAACGCTTCTGGAACCGTCGGACTCCTGGAAACCGCGCGTCGCATTGTCGAAATGGCCAAAGAGTCACCTGCCGATAAGCCTCGTCGAAGTATCCTCTTTATGACCTTCAGCGCCGAGGAACTCGGCCTCATCGGTAGCGAATACTACGTCAATCACCCACGATTCGATCTTGCCCAAACCGTCGCAATGCTCAACCTCGACATGGTAGGACGAATCTCCGAGAACATCCTGACGGTCTACGGCACCGGTACGGCCAAAGAATTCGATGATCTGCTAACCCGTTCGAACGAGAAGCAAGGTTTTGACATCAAGCGCCAACCCGAAGGGGTCGGTCCGAGCGATCACCAATCCTTTTTCTTGAAAGGGATTCCAGTCTACCACTTCTTCTCAGGCTTCCATCCCGATTACCACCGACCCAGCGATGACTTCGAGAAGATCAATGTCGAGGGAATCTCCAAGATCTCCGAAATGGTTGTCTTCCTGACCGACCATATCGCCCATAACCCAGAGCGACCGACGTTCCTCAGAAGCGGGTCGAACAAAATTCGCCTAGGCGTGCGGATCAAACAAGGGGAGCAAGGTGTGGTCGTCGAACGGGTCATGCCAGGCGGCTGGGCCAAGAAAGCCGGTGTCGAACCCAATGACCGCATCCTCAAGATCGGTGATCGCGAAATCGCAAACCGAGAGGAGATGGACCAAGCTCTCCAGACCTATAAACCCGGCGACGATCTCGAGGTCCAAGTCCAGCGAGATCAGGAGATGATCGTCCTGAAGTCGCAAATCGGGACCTAAAGCCCGAAGAGGGTCAAACAGTCGAAGAGAGTGAAACACAGAGGCACCAGAGAACACAGAGAGGAAGAAAGAGAAAGAGGTAAAGTAGATAAGAAGCAGAGCATGCCACACTTCCTACTTCCTTCAACCTACTTCCTTCTTCTTTGCGTCCTTGCGCCTTTGCACCTTTGCGTTTTTCTCTTCGCTTCTCTTCTCTTCGCACCTTGGCGTTCACGTCGAGTACTCTGAGTTGAAGCGGACGTACTCGGTGTTCAGGTCGGTAGTCCAATGGGTAGCCGAGCCGGGTCCTAAGCCGACTTGAAGGTCGATCGAAGTAAGTTTGCTCGATCGAATCGATTCGCTGACTACTTTGGCATCAAACTCTAAAGGTTCACCAGCGTCGAACAAAGGGATGGAGTTGATCTTCAGAGCGGTTCTTTTCGGTTGGATCGGGACCCCGGCAAAGCCTGCTGCCGAGACGATGCGTCCCCAGTTTGGATCCCCGCCGGTGATCGCGGTTTTGACCAAGTTGCTCAACGCGATGTTGCGAGCGATCGCATCGGCATCGGCTTGGGTGTTGGCCCCGTGGACGCAGATTTCGATCAGGTGCGTTGCACCTTCGCCGTCGTCGGGGATCATTTTCGCTAGATCGATGCACAGTTGAGTCAGTTCCGCTTCGAACAGCGCAAGATCTTCATCGTTGAGCGACGGTTGTTTGGACGAGGGAGCTTGGGCCAGCAAAACCAGAGAGTCGTTGGTGCTCATGTGGCCTTCGACACTGATGCAGTTGAACGATCGGTTTGCGGCCGCTTGCAAGATCCTTTGCGCTCGGGTCGCTTCGATGGGTGCATCGGTCACGACGATCGCGAGCATGGTGGCCATTTTGGGACCGATCATCCCGGCACCTTTGCACATACCGACGATCGCATGCGAGCCGCGCGAGGTGGTGATGTTTCGGTGGGCGGTCTTGCGAAAGGCGTCGGTGGTCATGATCCCATCGCAGGCGTCTAGGAAATGACCATCGCTTGGCCCGAGGCTTTTGGCCGCCAGTTCGATCCCGGATTTGATTTTGTTCATCGGTAGTTTGCGACCGATGATGCCAGTGCTCATGACGAGGAAATCATCCGCTTTGAGGCCGTCAGAGTTCGGGACACAGGCGGCCGCCAAGCGAGTCATTTCGGCCGCGTCGAGGTCCCCTTGGAGTCCGGTGCAAGCGTTCGCGTTTCCGCTGTTGATCACGATGCCACGGAGTGAGGAGGACGGGGTACGGGACCGCGAGAGCACGACAGGGGCAGCGACGATCTGATTGGTCGTATAGACCCCGGCGGCGGTGCAGGGCAGGTCTGAGACGATCATTGCGACGTCTTTGGCTCCGGCTCGACTCTTGATCCCGGCGCTGACGCCAGCAAAACGAAAACCCTTAGGCAACTGCATCGTAGAAGACTCCTTGGAAAGCGATCAGGCGTTGGCCAGATCGGCGATGTAAAAGCTTCCGTAGGTGTGGACTCGATCGAGCTGATGGAGTTGGGAAGCCAGATCGGTATGGTAGGTCAAAAGCTCGGGGAGCAGATAGGATTTGCCGTTTCGCGTGACGGTCACATCGTTGAGAAAATCGGTGCGCAGACCGCCCGATCGCCAAAGGATTCGGGTGTTCGGAGCGGCTCGATCGAGGATGGCTTGCCACTCGGATTCCAAAAGCGGGAAGTAGTGGTCGCTGAGCCAATCCATATGATCCAGGAGGACGAAACGGGAGATTGTGCCTTGGTGTTTTCGCAGGAATCCTTCGACCGAATCGGTGCGAACCGTGAGTTGATCGAGCAAGCCGTCGCGAAGTTTTTGGAAGTTCTCCGGCTTGAGATATTCCGGACAACACGCCGGGGTGTAGGATCCGGTGATGTAAACTCGCCAGAAGTAGTTGTCTTGGATGGGCAGCTTGGAAAAGACCGTATCGATCGAGTCTTCGACGAACTTGACGATCCCGCCCGGGTACTGATCATCGATCTGTTTGCGTTGGGCTTTGGGTACCCCCAAAAGGCTCAAGGTTGTGTCGCGGTTCATCGCAAACTGCAGGGTCTTTGACCAGACCTTTTCTTTCAGATCCGCATAGAGCTCGCGCTGGGTATCGAGCGAGGAAGCGTCGAGAAGTTCGTTGATTTCGCCTCGGCATCGGGCGACTTTGTCGATGTAATTGCCGACCATGTGGGCAAAGGTACCCGAAGTCCCTCGGAAGTAAAAAGACTTCTTGGGATGATCGAAGAACTTGATCCAACGGTCCCAGTACTTGCGGGACTGCGACGATAGGCTTTCGCGAAGTTTCGCTGCATAGAGAGACTCGGCCATCGGGAGATGCCCGCGTCCGAACATGTCGAAGAACTGCTCGTAGCTCAGATTGCGAATCGCCGAAGCCTTAAGCTCCAGCAACGCGTTTTGACGAGGGTTCATGTCGACGGCATAGACTTGGCCCGCACCGGCTAGCAGGTAGTCCAAGGCGTTGCAGCCGGCCGAGGTGATGACCAACAACCTGTCTTGAGAAGTCAGGTTGAGCGTTTGGCGATCAAGCCTTGGGTCCTCCCAACAAGTGTTGTATACGAGGTTGTTTCCATGGACGAACTGGAATACACGTCGACTGACCCATTCACTAATTGGCATCGGCTTGAAAAATCTAAGTTGCTAGCGGTCTAAGGTTGTTTGCGATTCTGGTTGTTGGGTACCTGATTCGGATTCGCCTGATTGGGATTGGCGTTCGGATTCGCGTTCGGGTTGGCCTGATTGGGATTGGCGTTCGGGTTCGCGTTGGGCGGATTGACGGCGTTGGGGTTGGCTTGGTTGGCCTTTTGGTTCGGATCCAATGCGGGAGCTTTACGCTGGCCAGCATTGGTCATCGGACGGATCGCATCGCCACCGACAGGAAGTAGGGTATTCATTTGGGCGACGCCAGAATTTTCCATCGCGCGGTTCCACGGAATCGCGAAAGCGACGAAAGTCCCAAGCTTGACGTCGACGACATAGATCAGCGATTGGGCGGCTCGAACTTGACCTCCGGTTGGACCCGATGCGGAAGCTCCGCTTACAAGTAGGTATTCGGGATTCTTACCACCTGCGGTACCTAGATACTGAATGACATTCGTAGCGAACAATCCACCGAAGGCTTGCATTCGTGGGTAGTAAACCCAACCTTTAAGGTCACCTGTGAGGAAATCTAGTGCGAAGAAGCCCTCGGCCTCCTCCCCGGCAGCCGCGGTGCAAACAGCGATGTTCGCACCCCCATGCGTTGCGGTGGCTTTGAGCCACTCGACGGGTAGGTCGGGATGAAGACGGTTGCCTGGTATGCTCTTGGAACTTTCAAGCTCCACCAGAGCCGCAGAGCTGGCCGACCATCGTCCGACGAAGTAGAAACTCGCAAGCATCGCACAAAGGGCAACACCCGAACATAGTCCGATCCAGAACGTTTTTCCAAAGCGGGTTTGGCGCATGTCCACGTTAGAAACCTCCGATATGCATTCCGAACAAACCAAGACCTCTCTTAGTGTATCGGATTTCCGATACGACTTGAACGGAACTTGGTACAAACGGGCGTAAAAAAACCCTGCTGGATGCAAAAATCCAGCAGGGTTCCAGTGGATGAAAACCGGTGATCGGAAACTAATCGTTCGAAGCCAACTTGTTGGCCTGGATATCCGCGAAATTGAAGCTCATCTCGAGCTTGTCCCCGCCGATCAATCGGATGGTCTTTTCCTTGGTAACCCCGTTGAGGGTGACTTGGATTTTGTAGTCATCCCAAGCTTCGCCGACCTTGAGCTGCTTGGTGCGGTAGACGCGCAAGCTCCCGTCGCTCTTGGTCGAGTTGTTGGCCAGGACCACAGAGGCGCCCTCGGGAACGTTGAGCGTCAGCGTCGTCTCGACAGGGTCATCGCTGGACGAAGGGTCGAAAACCAAGGATTCGGCACTGCCGGACTTGGCAATGACGGTCTTGGTCTGGCTGACTTCCTTACCGTCGACTTCGTAGACAGCTTGGACTTCAAATCGATACGCTTCGCTCGGATTGAGATCCTTGCTGACGAATTGACGCGAGGTTCCGGTCGCCTTGGTCGGATTTCCGTTGACGAAAACTTTCGCATCCATCGGTACGTCTACTGTAAGCTGCACTTCGGTGCCCGAGACCGACGGCTTGGTCGACCAAGCTCGGCTGGCCGAGAACGTCTGGCCGCCGATATAACCGTCGTTCGTCGAGTTCATCGGAACGGTGTAGCCACCTTCGGTTGCCCCGTATTCATAGGACGGAACGTAGTAGCTCGAGCCACCGTAGCTGCCACCGGACGAACCACCGCCTGAGGAACCGCTACCGTAATGACTGGTATAGCCACTGCGGTAGTAACTACTACCAGAGGAACCACCGCCGGACGAACCGCTTCCGTAGTAGCTGCCCCCTGAAGATCCTCCGCCAGAGGATCCATAGCTGCTGACACGGTACGATCCGGAGGATCCGTAACCGCCCGAGCTGCCGTGGCTCGCATTCCAACGCGCCGCGTGCCGAGCATGCTTGGCCGCAATATGCGTATGAATGCGATCGTGCAGGCGACGCAACGGTCCGACATAGCCGCCCGAAGATCCACCTGAAGATCCATAGTGTCCACTCGAGCCGTATCCACCGCTCGAACCGTATCCACCACTCGAACCATGGCCGGCCAAAGCATCGGCTCCGACCCATCCTGCGGTCACGACGGCAAGGGCCGTCAACAACATCCGTTTGATCATCTTTTGATCGCTCCTGTACGTGTACTCAAGGGGTGCATCTGCGTTGTGCTTGAACTAGGACTTGCGCAGCCTCAACGCAGCGCAAGCTTTCGACGCGTAACGCGCCGATTCGTTCCTTGAGAATAAACCAAAAGCTGGGCAATTCAAGGCGACTGGGCAAGATTTAACGCGCTGCTCCGACCTGATTTATCCCAAGATTCCGGTTACTTCCCCAGGTGAAGACCCAAAAGCAGCCCCCGCGATACCCCCGGGATCGTCTTCGGGGGCTATTTGGGACTACCAAGGGCCTGTGCGGGACGAGCAATGGCGCTGCGGACGGCCTGCAGGACCCTGGATTGGACTTCACCAAATTCGCCATCGAGAAACGCCCCGGCGGCGGCCCGGTGCCCGCCCCCACCGAACTGCCTTGCCAACTCATTGCAATCGACATGGCAGCGGGAGCGGAAGCTGATTTTAAAGCCACCCTTGAGCTGTTCGATGAAGATCACTGCGACCTTAGTCCCTTCGACGGCCAGCGTCAAATTGATCGCATCTTCGGTGTCGCTTGCAAGTGCCCCAGATTCGGCAAAGTCCTCCTTGCGAACATACGTGTGGACCAGTTGACCGTTGCACTCGTCGGTTGCGCGAGCAAGAATTCGACCGCGTAGTCGGACTCTTCCGATCGTATCGCGCTCGTATAGATCGCCGTAGATCGTCGATGGGGATGCTCCCTGATCGACCAACTCGGCGATCACTCGGTAGGTCTCGCTGGTCGTCGAGTTGAAACGGAACCAACCGGTATCCGTGGCGATCGCCGCATAGAGCGCATTGGCCATCGATTTGGTGATGGGGACTTGGGCATGCTTGGCGCAGAGGGTCACCAGATGGCCGGTCGCCTCGGCGCTGGTGTCCTTGAAAAACTCGGTACCGAGGTCATCCTCGCCCACATGATGGTCGATGACGATTTTACGGCCAGGGAAACGACGAAGGGCTTCGGCCATGGGGCCGAGTTGCGCCCAGGCGCTTGTGTCCAAGACGATCAGACAATCGCCGGTGACCTCGTCGAGATCGATGCTCTCACCGAGCACGCGGATGTTTTGACGTGGGTCCAAAAACGTCAGGGTCGGTGGGGTAGGATGCCCGTTGACGATCGTGACTTGCTTGCCCAAACCAGCGAGTATACCGGCCATCCCAATTTCGCTCCCGATCGCATCGCAATCGGGTCGGATATGGCTCGTGAGGATGAAACGCTCGTGCGAACGAAGTATTGGAATCAGTCGGTCCCAGGCTAGTGTCATGTCATTGCGGTTTTCTAGTAGGGGATCTCCAGATCGATCCACAGACTCTTAGTCAAGGAAACTTGGGTACGACTCAGTTTTCAGTATAACCGAATATGCCTCTAAAGTGTGGGAGACGCCTCGGGGTGACCGTCGAAGTGACTCAGGCGGCCGATTCAAAGCCCGTGTCGATCGTCCAGCGTCGCAGGGCCCATCGATTGAGCAGTTCGACACCCAGAAAAAGCAGGATACCAAGCAGCGTGCATGCCAAGATCGCTCCGATGAGTTCGGCGGTTCGAAGGTTTGCCTGCATCGCGTTCATGAGGGATCCGAGTCCATCGCTGGTTCCGGAATTTCCCACGAAAAGCTCTCCGACAATCGCCCCGATGACCGCCAAGCCGCAACTGATTCTCAAGCCCTGGACCAGAGCACGCATGGCCGATGGGATCCGCAATTTCAAAAGCGTTTGCCAACGCGATGCCCCTTGGAGGCGGAACAAATCCAGGTGATTCGAATCGATCGAAAGCAATCCGCTCGTGACGTTCGAAATGATCGGAAAGATGCTGATGATGCACGAAACGAGCACCACGGTCCTGAACTCCGCGCCGCTCCAGACGATCAGCAACGGCGCAATGGCCACGATCGGAACGGTCTGTAGGAAGATGACATAGGGGTAAAGTGCCGTTCGGATCCAAGCCGATTGGCTGAAGAGTATCGCCACGAGCGACCCGATCAGGGCGCTGGCTCCGAGACCTAGCATGGAGGCCTGGAGGGTAACCCAAGAGCCCTGGACTAACCGGACTCGCTCGGTCCAGATGGCTTGAAGCACCCGGACTGGTTTTGGCAAGAGGATCGGCGGAAGCTTGAACCAGTCGACGGCCAAGTGCCAAGCGATGGCCACTGCGACCAGTACGCCGATTGGGGCTGCGATGCGTATCCAAAGCGGGGACTTGCTGTTCATACCGTAGAATTCCTGATCAACGATTCGCTCAGACGGCCATAATAAGCGGCAAACTCGGGCGAACTTCGGACCTGAGGATTTCTCGGGAAAGGCAAATCGACAGCGATCTGCTCGCCGATGGTCCCTTGCCTGAACACCGCGATCGAATGGCTCAGGTAGATCGCTTCGGAGATATTGTGGGTCACAAATAGCATGGTCGTTTTGGTCTGCGCGACGATGCGCAAAAGCAAATCGTTGAGTTTGGATCGGAGCATATCGTCCAGGGCGGCAAAAGGTTCATCCAAAAGCAGGATGTCCGGCTGGGTGATCAGAGCCCTGGCGATCGATGCGCGCATCTTCATCCCACCGGAAAGTTGATGGGGTTTTTTGTGCCAGTCGGTCCCTTTGAATCCCACCAAATCCAGGACTTCTTGGATCCGAGATTCGAGCCCCTGGCCAGAGACTCCTCGACGCAATTCCCAAGGCAAACGGACGTTTTGCCAGACACTGCGCCAAGGGAGCAACGCCGATTCTTGGAAGACAAACGCAAGTTTATGTTGGGAAGCTCGCACGCTTTGGCCTTCAATTCGGACCGTGCCGCTGGTCGGTTCGGTCAAGCCTGCGATGACCCGCAGCAAAGTGCTTTTTCCACAACCGCTAGGACCCAGCAGGGTTGTGATCTGCCCGAGAGGAACGTCGAGATCCAGACCATCGAGGATCGTCTGCTTGGCCCCCCCTTGAGAAAATACAACCCGCAAACCCTCGCACTCTATCGCAACTGCTGGCATCGATGAAACTTCAAAAACGGGTCTTCAAAAGCGGGAATGGGTCCAAAATACCTTCGTCGGGTTCGAATCCTATGGTAGCCGAAGCGGCAAGTCTATGGTTTGAGCTCTAGAGCGTTTCGCGTGGTCATTGGCGCGGTGAGGAACTGCGAGCGTGTTAACCAAAATCGCCCCTTTCAGAGAATTGGGACGCTGGCAAAGTCTTGAATCGCTTCACCATTAGCTGCCTTGTAGAAACGAATCCGTCCGTCATAGCCCCCAGTTGCGATTCGTTCCCCATCGCTCGAAAATGCAATCGCAAATACGGGGCCTTGCTCCGATTTGATTTGCGCAATGCGTTGTCCGTTCTCCGTTTTGAAGATCCGCACCTCGCCATTTGCTGCACCGCAAGCTACCGCCGTTCCGTCAGGGCTCAACGCGATCGCTTGAATCGGCGAAGCCATGTGCTCGAACTCGCGAACAAAGCTCTCTTCTTTGTTGTCCCCTTCAGCCAACCGTCCTCCACGTGGCTGCATCCGAAACATCCGAATCTTTCCTTCGGTTCCACCCGTGGCGACGAGATCGTCGATCGGATGTCGAGCAAAACAGATCAACGGATCGCGTGTGCGATTGATGTCGTCGATCAAATGACCGGTGGATACATCAATCAGCTTCGTGGCTTTATCGCGACTTACCGTCGCTAACCGCGTGCCATCGTTACTGAATGCAGCTCCGAACACCCAGTCCAAATGGTTGTCGCACCGCATGACCTCATTTCCATCTGCGACGTTGAACACCCGAACCAGCTTATCGGCACATCCGACAGCAACTTGACGATTATCGCGCGAAATCGAGACACCGTAAAACGTGTCGTTCGAGCCTTTGATCGAACGAACTAGCTCGCGTTTGGCAACGTCCCAAACTTGCACTTCGCCAAACTCCGAAGCCGCGCCACCACTGGCCACCAACAACGTTCCATCGTTCGAAAAGGCGACCGATTCCAAACGAGGTGAATCGCCAGGCAAACGCGACGCAATGGCCGAGCCATCGGTATGGTGCAACAGTATTTCGTAATGGCCCCCCACCGCCAACCAACTTCCGTCTGGAGAAAAGGCTAACGCATGGACCGCGGGTAGTGATTTGTAAACGGGCGGCTTGCGCGATTGCCGCAAAGGATTGCTGATCGGCTCGTCCACTTTAGCACCTTGCACAACCCAGCGACGAATCAACTCGACCTCCGCAGCCAACAGCGGTTCGCTTTCTTGAGGCATCTCTGGCTCGTCGCCATGAATCGTCTCGATCAACCGACTCGCCTCCGGATAGCCCGGCTTGATCACCTCTCCGGTATCACTGCCGGCGAACAAAGCAGCCGCAGTGGTAAGATCGAGTCCACCCTTCAACTTACCCGGCTTATGACAAGCGACACAGTGGATCCGCAGTATCGGCATCACGTCACGGTGAAACGAGACCTGAGCATCATCGGCGATCGCATGCGTCCCATTGGGTTGGAACATCAAAACACCGACGATTCCGCAAAGCAAACGTATCATTTCACTTCCTCCACGGCCAACAGATAGCTGTGCCATTCGCCGCCGATATCATGCGCACTGCTAACGCAGATATAGACGACACCGTCGGCGAGCGTCTTGAACGTGGTAGCCGGATCTCTGGATTTTTCGTCATCGCAAGCCGCCAAAAATTGCCGACGCGAATCGTAACAGTCCAATTGCGCATCGATCAGTAAAGGACCACCGCTGATCAGGGTGATCTTCAAGTGCTGGCCCGCTCGAGTAGGTAGCGCAAAGACATCGACATCTTTGTCGCTTTGGATACTGCCTAGCGAAAATTTGCCTTGCATTAATTCTTGAGCCTCATCGAACCCGTTGTTCGATTCTTTCTCGTCAACTACCGTGTCTGGCGCGAGCACCCTGATTTTTTCTTTCGCTTCGCCCGCTGGCGTCACGATCACATATTCATAGAGGCCTGCTGGCAAGTCGTCGGGTAATGTCAAGTCGGCGACGAGCTGGGTGCCTCCGACAACCTTGTTATCGAGTCCTTTGGCTTGCCCAGCATCTTTGGTCTCTTTGATTTCGACACGAATCGGCGCCGCATTGGGTTCAGTCCCACCGGGTTCAACGGGTCTGACGAACCGTAGTTCCGTGGCCCCCTTGAGTTCAAAGCCTCGCACCTTAAAAATCACCTTGCTGCCACCGGCCAGCGCGGCCGGCTCGGTGGCGGTGATCCTCGGCGTTATGCTTTTTGCATCTTGCGCAAATGTACGGATCACGAACAACGACGGTCCAGCCGCCAGCCTCATGCTCAAGAGAATTCCTACCAAGGTCAAGACGACTAACTCCCTGCGTCTCATGCAAACAGCTCCGAAATGCGGGCTCCCTCGGCCAGGATAGAAACCGGGCGACCTTCGGGCGTAATCAACTCTTTTGCAGGATCGATGCCGAGCGAATCATAAACCGTCCAGGCGACGTCGGCTGGGCTGATGGGTCGATCGGTGACGAAAGCTCCGTTCTTATCGGTCGAGCCGATCACTTGCCCACGCCCAACCCCGGCTCCGGCCCAAAGCATCGATCCGGCGCGGCCCCAATGATCGCGTCCCGCCTTGTCGTTGACTTTCGGTGTCCGACCGAACTCGCCCATGGCCAGCACCAACGTACTGTCGAGCAAACCTCGTTGATCCAAATCACGGATCAAGGCACTGTAGCCTTGGTCGAACTCGGGCAACTTGGCGTCGAGCCCTTTAAATATCTCTCCATGATGATCCCATCCCCCGTAATTGATCGTTACGAACCGCACGCCGTTTTCAACCAAACGTCTGGCAAGCAGGGCACTCTGTCCAAATTCATGGCGACCATACTCATCCCGAGTCTTGGTCTCTTCGCGATCCATCGCAAACGCCGCTTGGGCCTGTGGCGAGAGGACCATTTCGGCGGCCTTACGGCTGAATTCGTCATACGTTTCGAGTTGGTCGTTACGCTTGACCCGATCTGAAAGTTGACCGACGGCGGCAAGCAAGGACTTGCGTCGTTCGAGGACTTCCGGCGTAGCGTTCTGGGGCGCGGCAAGATCGCGTACTCGGTAGTTGGCGTCATTGGGGTTTCCCGCTTTGAACGATTCACAGCGCCCTCCCAACCAAACGCTTTTACCCAACTCCCATGTGAACGAAGGATTGCGAGGCACCGCAACATATGGGGGTACCACACCATCGAATCCTGTCTCGTGAGCCACGACCGCACCGATCGCCGGGTGATCTCCAAAGGGTGTGCCGAAGCGACCTGATAAGACCCAATTGGTTGCGGTCTCATGATGGTCGTTCTCGTGCGTTCCGCTTCGCACAAGCGTTACCTTGTTCATCACTTGGGCCGTTTTAGGCAACAGCTCGCACACATGCAAACCAGCCACGTTGGTCGCGATGCTCTGATACTTGCCACGGATCTGCTCGACCGCATCGGGCTTCATGTCAAACGAATCGTGGTGTGAAAGCCCACCTCCAAGAAAGACCAGGATGACCGATTTGGCCCGGGCGCGTTGCGGATGAACTTCAGAGGCCAACAATTCACTTAGCGAGAGTCCCAGCGGCGCGAGGGCACCAACGCGAATGAAGTTCCGTCGCGAAACACCACTGCAAAGCCGGCTGCTCTTTTTGGCAAGAGAGACGTCAAACATAACAATCGGGTCCTTTAAGGATCAATGGTTGAAGGTGAATTCTTTGGAGTTCAGCAAGGCCCAAAAGAGGTCTGCAAATACGTCATTGCGGTTGTCCGCCGTCAAGACAGCATGCACTGCTGTGCGCTCTTTGCCATTGGGCATTCGACTGACGGTCGCTAAGAAAATCTCTGTGATCACGGCATCCACATCAGGGTTCTCGAGTAGTTTCGCTAATCGGCCCGATTTCGAACGAATATTGGTGATGAGATTTTCATCGTTGCTCAAATGCAGCAACTGCGGCAACGTCACTTCCCCTTTGCGTTCGCAAGCACACGCGGTCACTCGATCGCTGCGCCCAAACAGCGTCAGAAAATAAGAGTCTGCGGCCGGATCGGGAATCTGCACTGCACGCAAACCGATGGGATAACCTGGAAATCGGTTCGGTACCTCAGTGGCCCCAGCGATCGAATCGAGAATCACCTCGGCCGGCAAACGCTTGGCATAGTAGTGCGAATAGTATTTGCCATCCAACTCGTTCTCCGGTGTGTTCGCTGAATCGAGTTGCCAAGCCCGCGAATTGAGGATCAATCGGATGATGTGCCGCATATCGAAATTGTGGCTGCGAAACTCCTCGTTGAGCACCTTCCACAGTTCAGGGTTCGACGGCGGATTGCTGGCTCGCAAATCATCGACGGGCTCGACCAAGCCTACGGCAAAGAAGTGTTTCCACAACCGATTGGTCATCGCTCCGGAAAAATTCTCGCTTTCAATTGCCCATTTCACAAACGCAGCACGAGGATCGGTGCCTGGTTCAAACACCAGCGGCAGGCCATCGAGTGGTTGCGGGACCATGAATTTGCCTGTGCGCGGCTGATTGACCCCCGGCGGCTGCTGGCGAATTTCATCGAGCCGACGGACTTGATCGTCGAGCTCCCGTCGCTTGTCGGCGATCTGCTTTTTCTTTTCCTCTTCGGGCAACTTCGTTAAACACGCATCGGCGAATTTCTTCGCCGCTTCCGCGATCCGCTTGTGTTGCTCCTGTTCCTCTCGGCTTGTAGTGGTCACTGCGCTGGCATCGGTTTGCGGATTCTGGCGATCGAGATTGACCTTTGCAAAGCAAGCAGCGAAATGATAAAAATCGTCTTGGGTATAACGTTCAAGCGGGTGATTATGGCAGCGGGCGCAACCGATTCGAGTGCCGAGGAATGATTGCGCAACGCTATCGGGCAGTTCGCTCTCTTCGATCTTATTGAACTCTCCGACGACGGTCACGAAATAGCCAGCTTGAGGGTGCGAGACAACATCACCCCTTGCCAATAACACATCGCGGGCAATTTCGCTCCACGGGCGATTGGCGGCCACCTGTTGCCGCAGCCATCGATGGAACGCTTTGACCCCTTTTGGGCCGCGAACATCATGGTCACGCTCCTTGCGATTTTGAAGTAGATCTGCAAGTTGCAGCGTCCAGTAGTCGGTGAATTCAGGCCGCTCAAGCAAAGCGTCAATCGTACGAGCTCGCTTGTTGGGGTCGGTATCGGATTGAAACGCTATCACTTCGGCGGGTGTCGGAAGGATGCCAGCAGCATCCAAATAAGCACGACGCAAAAACGTTTCGTCGTTGCACGCTCCGACCGGCGGCAGCTTAAGCTGCTTCAATTTCTCAAACAATGGACCGTCGAGCACGTTTTGCTTGGCCACATAAACCTGTGGATCAATCGCATTGGTGAACGGCATCGTAAAACTTACGACTTCCACTAGCCCCTGGAAATGGACTCGCACGCCGGCTTGGCCATGGCCCAGTGTCTTTACGATTCCTTTGGTGTCGACCGATAGCACGGCCGAGTCGTTGGAAAAAAACTGGGCCAACCAAGTCACATCGCGAACGCGGCCGTTGGCATAGTGGGCTCGCACCAGCAATTGCTGGGCTTGGTTCGGCCTCACAACGCGTCCCCCGGGCAGCACTTCCAGCCGCACCGCATCGGCCTCGTCTGCAATCGGTGCCGGGGCACGGTCGGCAACCCAGTCCCTTAGCGTTTGCCACATGCGCGATCCAGGTCGAAATCGAACGCCACCTTCGTGAGGCACACCACCGGATGGTTTGGTAAGCAGTAGGCTCTGGTCGGGGAACCCCAGGTCGATGCGACGACCACTGACTTCCTGCGTGATCCACTCGTGATCCCACTGCGGTGCGTAACCTCGCAGCGAAAGTCGAAATCCGTTTTGGCCCGACAACTTGCCGTGGCAGGATCCTGTGTTACAGCCACTGCGGGTCAAGATTGGTAACACATCTTGTTTGAAGGACAGCACGCGTTTCTCGAGTGATGCTCTCACCGAGATCGGAACCGTTACCGACCAAGTCTCGAGCGTTACCTTCAGAAGAGTGTTTCCATCGGCTCGTCCGGTCACCATGCCACGCTCGTCGACCGACGCCAATTGCGGATCGTCAACCTCGAACACGACGCGACGCGTAACATCGGTCACATGACCCTGTGCGTCGATGAAGGATACAATCACGCCGTGGCTTGGGTCTTGGCCAGTCAGCTCCAACCGATCAGGAAGAACCGTCAACTCAGCCGCGTTGAGGGTCGAGAAGAGCAAGCAGGATAGCAAGCATAGAGCAAAGTGGATTCGGTAAAGTGCGGTGGTCCGATTACCGAAGTGTGGCAAAGTGCCAATATTTGGAAAAAAGTGGACTCGACCGACCAAGGTTATCTCCTGGGGGCAATATTTGAGGCTGGATGCGAGGGGAGGCTCGGGATGCCCTGCAGCGTCCCTTGGCGAGGTGCTCTATGATAACTCCGACGTGCGTGCCATGTGCACCTTTCCTACAGCTTAGCAGCTTCTTACTGCTAAATGAACGCAGAAATCCGAATCGTAGGAGTCTCCCGGCCGCTCGCCCCCTACTTAGATAATCGCTCCACATGCAATTTGATTTGTCTCAGGTGCTCGGTTCGTTCAACAGAAAACCATTCTATCCTCACATAGACCGTCCGTATTTGGTATCAGAGAAAACCCCAATCCTCCATGGTGGATTTAACCAGAACTGAAGTTTGTCTTGCCAGTGCGCTCAACGGTGGTGCAAGCTCATTGAAAATTTAGGTTACCGGATAACAAGCCTTTGACCTTAAAGCCCATGCATTGGTTTTAAATCAAGAATTATGGCTAACAAGGAATCCAAAGGGTCGCTACCATGAACGGGTTCGGCCCGTTGAAGGTATGTGGCTCTCTGAGCATTGAGGAGGACCTGTGCATGAGTTTTTGGGTTTTTTAACTCGAGCTTGGTACATTGCGGTGCGTCGAATAACGGGCCGAAAATGGGGTGCTGCACCTGCTGTGGTCGAGCCACCGCTCCGTGCGGAGCTTTACAGTGTCGAACAGCTTGAGCGGCACGCCAAAAAGATTGCTGCCTTGCACGAATCCGTCGCTCGGCGAGAGCCCGACGATCTTTTAAAGCGGCTGGCAGAGAACAAGCGGCTTATTACCGAAACCTATGACTTGATCGTTGCAGCGACGGCCAATGGTGCTGCGATCGAGCCTGCTGCAGAATGGCTACTGGATAATTTCTATCTTGTTGAAGAACAGATCCATGCCATCGAGCGATTGTTTCCCCCGTCGTTTTGCCGAGAATTGCCCAGGATAAAGAACGGAAACGACCTACTTCGTCCGCGGGTTTATGGCATTGCATTAGAGCTGATCGCTCACGTCGATGGCCGTATCGATGCAAATAGCCTCGATGGCTTTATAACGGCCTATCAATCGATTCGGCCCCTGAAAATCGGTGAGCTCTGGGCATTGCCTCTCATGTTGCGGATGGCACTGATTGAGAACTTGCGACGTGTGTGCGTGCGGATTGGGAAAGCCCGTTGCGAACGGGACTTGGCCATCCAATGGAGCCATCGCATGGTCGAAGTCGTCGATCGTCAACCGACCGATCTGGTCATCGAACTGGCGGAATTGGCACGCTCCAAAATCGATCTAACGGGGCCCTTTGTATCGGAGTTGATGCGGCATCTTCAAACCCAGGGCTCGCCTTACTCCCTGGCGAGTAACTGGGTCGAAAATCGATTGAACGATCAAGGGTTATCGTCCGAGCAACTCATTCGCGCCGATGGACAGCTTCAAGCCGCCGACCAATTAAGCGTCGGCAACAGTTTTTCAAGTCTTCGCTTCCTTAATGCCTTCGACTGGCGCGCCTTTGTCGGCGATCAAAGCGTGGTTGAAAAGGCCCTGGCCTGCGACCCTGCTGGCATATATAGCCAAATGGACTTTGCCTCCCGCAATCGCTACCGCCATGCGATCGAGGGAATTGCTCGGCGGAGTGATGCCAGCGAGTTGGAAGTCAGCCAAATTGTCGTTCGCTTAGCCGCAGCAAACCAAGGTATCCCGGACCATGATCGACAAACGCATGTCGGTTACTTTCTGATCGACCGAGGGAGACCCGAATTGGAGCGTGCGGCGCGGATGCGTACTACCATTTGGGTTCTGCTCGATCGACTCCGTCGTCGCTACCCACTGCTGATCCATCTGTCGGTCATTTTGACGATCACATGTTTTGCCACATTTCTCTTCGATCGATTGGCCGCGTTTGACAATCCGCTTGGATGGTTGCTTTGGCTACCCGCATTTTTGGTCGCATCGCACCTTGGGGTTGTGATTGCGAATTGGCTTGCGATCCAATGTTTCGTGCCTCAATCTTTGGCAAGAATGGACTATCGATCTGGAATTCCGTCCGATCATCGAACCATGGTCGTGGTACCGACGATGCTTTCAAGCGCTGCGGGGATCGAAGGGTTGCTCACTGGCCTCGAGCTGCGTTTTCTCAATAACGATGAACCTAATCTTCATTTCGCACTGGTGACCGATTGGGTCGATTCGTCTTCGCACATCGCTCCGAGCGATCGCGAACGATTGGATTTGGTGCAGGAGGGCATTCATCGATTGAATGCCAAGTACGCTCATGTACGGGATGATATCTTCTATCTGTTCCATCGCGATCGACGCTGGAACCCCTCCGAGAATTGCTGGATGGGTTACGAGAGAAAACGGGGCAAGTTGGCAGATCTCAATGCCACTCTCCGAGGCGCAACCGATCGCTTTCTAGTTGTGGTGGGCAAGCCGAGTATCTTGTCGAAGATCCGCTACGTCATCACCTTGGATACCGATACACAACTGCCACGCGATGCGGCCCGTCACATGATCGGAACACTGGCCCACCCTCTGAATCGAGCTACAGTCTGTCCGAAAACTGGCCGCGTCCGCGATGGATACACCATCCTACAACCTCGGGTGGACGTCAGTTTACCCGGCTCACAACGGTCTCTGTTCGCGAAATGGAATGCGGTTGATGTCGGAGTGGATCCCTACACTCGCGTCGTTTCCGATGTCTATCAAGACCTTTTTGGCGAAGGTTCATTCATCGGAAAAGGGATTTATGAGGTCGATGCGTTTGAACGATGGTGCACGGATTTTCCCGAAAACACCATTCTCAGTCATGATTTGATCGAGGGCGCTTATGGACGCTCAGCGTTGATCAGCGACGTCACGCTCTATGAGGAGTACCCATCGCGCTATGCCACCGATATGGCCAGGCGCCATCGTTGGATACGAGGAGACTGGCAGATCGGAGGTTGGCTTCGACCTTCGATTCTGAACCACGAGCAGCGGCGCGTCCCGAACCCTATCTCATGGCTGTCGGCATGGAAGTTACTCGACAACATGCGCCGAAGCCTCGTGCCTATCGCCATGCTCGCCCTCTTGATCGGCGCGTGGATGACTTCAAGCCGTTCGAGCCTTGGCGCGATGGTCCTGATCTTGCTTGCCGTATATACCTCGGTTTTCCTGAGCTTAGTCGCTCAGCTTTTTGCAAAGCCCACCGATTTGCCAATCCGATTGCATCTCCAACGCTCGTTGGCATCCCTCTGGAATCCGCTGCTGCACGGGCTTTTGACCCTGGCCTTCGTCCCTTACGAGGCTGCCGTGAGCATCGATGCGATCTTTCGCACAGCCGTTCGTATGCTCATCACTCGCCAAAACTTATTGGAGTGGCAAACAGCCGGCGACTCGCAGATCAAGACCCCTCGGAGTCTGGTCGCGAACTATCGGCACATGCTCATGGCACCCGCCCTAGCGATCGTCGTTGCGCTCCTGGCGTTGGCATTGCACCGAAGTCGCATGGATGCGTTTCTACCATGGATCGGGTTATGGATTGCATCTCCTGCCATCGCTTGGTGGATCAGCATGCCGCTCAAGCCCAAAGCGATTCGATGGACGATCGACCAAGTCGATTTCATGGGCCGATTGGCAAGGCGAACCTGGAGGTACTTCGAAGAGTTTGTCAACGAAGAAGAAAACTGGTTGCCTCCCGATAACATCCACCTGCTAAAAGATCCCTTGGTAGCCTCCCGTACCAGCCCTACCAACATCGGCATGTCCCTTCTGTCGAATCTTGCTGCCTACGATTTCGGTTATTGTTCCTCCTCTGTTTTTGCAGAAAAAACGTCCAGGACGCTGACCACGATGGCAAAGCTGGAGCGGTACAACGGCCACTGGTTGAATTGGTATCACACTCGAACGCTCGCTCCCTTGCTACCACGGTATGTTTCCACCGTCGACAGCGGCAATCTCGCAGGTTGTTTATTGGTACTATCGAGTGGATGCCGCGAATTGATCGAGGCCCCTGTCCTCTCACCCCGTTGGGCGCGTGGACTGCGAGATACCTTGGATGTGCTCCTAGAGGTCAGCACTTCACTGCCGATCGAAGATGGGCTGAATTCCATTCGAATCGAACTGCAAGATTGGATAACACGACTGCGAAACGAACCCTCTGGGCTTCGCGAATCCGATGAACTGATAAGACGTCTGATCGCTTGGGCTGAGTGCTTGGATGGCGAATCGAGCCGAGCAACGTCATGGTGGATAGAGGCCTTCCATAGAGCATGCGTCGACCATCAATCCGAATTGATGCATCTAGCTCCCTGGTTGCGATGCAATGAGCCGTCGATCGTCGAGAACTCCATGCAACTGGCTTCCGAGCGCTCAGCCGCCGATGCCATCGTGCGTATCCGCTCGATTCAAAACTCTCTCAATCACTCGTCGACATTGGCTTCGATCGCGAAACTTCAGGTGACCCAATTGCCGGAGATCTCTACGATCCTCCAGACGGCTCGGCGCGAGGATTGGCATCCCGAGATCGTCGCGTGGATCGACGCGATCGCAGACTCCGTTCGAAATGCATCCGAATATGCATGCGACCAGATCCGTCGTCTGGAGCAACTTGCAAACCAATCGCAAGAGTTGGCAACGATGGACTTCACACTTCTCTACAGTCCACCGCGAGAATTGTTTTTTACCGGCTACAACGTCAGCGATCGGCGCATGGATGCTAGCTGCTATGACTTGCTCGCATCCGAAGCTCGGTTGGCGAGTTTTATCGCCGTCACTCAAGGCCAGATCGACCAGGAGCACTGGTTCGCCCTGGGCAGACTGCTGACCAGCAGTGGAAGACTCCCGACATTGCTCAGTTGGAGCGGCTCGATGTTCGAGTACTTGATGCCGCTGCTGATCATGCCGAACTTTCCCAATACGCTGCTCGACCGGACCTACCATGCCGCCGTCAGTCGACAGATCGAGTATGGCCGACATCGAGGTGTACCTTGGGGTATTTCGGAGTCGGGTTACAACGCGATCGATCAGTTTCGCACTTACCAGTACCGCGCCTTTGGCGTCCCTGGATTGGGATTGAAGCGAGGATTGGCGGATGATCTAGTGATTGCACCCTACGCCAGTGCCCTGGCGCTGATGGTCGCCCCGGAAGCTGCCTGCGCGAATCTTCAGCGTCTAGCCAACGATGGGCAACTAGGTCCCTATGGCATGTTCGAGGCGGTCGACTATACACCCCACCGCATGCCGCCTGGAAGCGACCGAGTCACGGTTCGCCAATTCATGGCCCACCATGAAGGGATGAACCTGCTATCCCTAACCCACCTGCTAATCGACCAACCGATGCAACGGCGTTTCCAAGCCAGCCCGACGTTGCTCGCTGGGGAAATGCTCCTCCAAGAGCGCATCCCTAAAACCACCGCTCCGGTTTATCCCCATGCCAGCGAGGTCGCAGCCCTCAGACCGGTAACCACGCAAGCTACCGCAACCATGCGAGTCATCACCGACCCGAGCAGTCCCACGGTCGAATCCCATTGGTTATCCAACGGCCGCTACCACGTCGCCGTCAGCAGCGCAGGAGGCGGTACGAGCCGATGGGGAAACCTCTCCATCACGCGATGGCGGGAGGATGCCACCCGCGATGCGTTGGGCAGCTTTTGCTACATCCGTGATATCCAACGGAACAAACTGTGGTCCAATACCTACCAGCCAACCCGAACAACTCCGACCAAGTACGAAGCCATCTTCACTCAATCCCGAGCTGAATTTCGAAGGATGGATGCGGAGATCGAAACCTACACGCAGATCAGTATCTCTCCGGAAGACGATGTGGAACTGCGGCGTGTGATACTGACCAATCGGTCCGGCAGTCGGCGATCGATCGAGATCACCAGCTATTCGGAGGTGGTTCTTGCTACCCTAGCTCAAGATGAATCGCACCCTGCCTTCAGCAATCTGTTTGTGCAAACCGAATTGTATCGCGATCGCAATGCCATCTTCTGCACCCGCCGCCCTCGATCGACCGATGAGCAGCCACCTTGGATGACTCACATGATGCAGGTGCGAGGGCCGACGATCGGTGGTGCAACTTACGAAACCGACCGCATGCGGTTCATCGGCAGGCGTCGAACCCTTGCATCGCCGCAGGCTTTCGATTCGTTGGCCGGGCTTTCCGACACGGCCGGATCGGTTCTCGATCCCGTGGTCGCTATTCGGCAAACCGTCTCCTTGCAACCCAATGAATCGATCACAATCGATATCGTTACTGGGATCGCCGATTCGCGAGCCAATATCGAAGTCCTAACCGAACGGTATCACGATTCCAACTTGGCCAACCGCGTATTTGACTTGGCCTGGACCCATAGCCATATCTTGCTGCAGCAACTCGGTATCACCGAAGGTGAAGCGCAAACCTACGGGAGGCTCGCATCGTCAATGCTCGTAGCCTCCTCCCTCCGACGGGCCAACCCCAGCATTCTCCTTGGCAACCAGAAGGGGCAATCTGGGTTGTGGGGGTACGGTATTTCCGGGGACCTACCGATCCTGCTGGTACGGATCCGAAACGCCGATCAGCTCGATTTGATTCGCCAAGCGATCCAAGCCCACGCCTATTGGCGCCTCAAAGGACTCGTGTCCGATCTGGTAATCTGGAACGAAGACGATTCGGTCTATCGTCAGAATCTCCAGGAAATGATTTCCAATTTGGTTGCATCAAGCAACGAAACGGTCGGCATCGATCGACCGGGCGGCGTATTCATTCGACGCGGTGAACAGATGTCCAACGAAGATCGCGTGCTGCTGCAATCGGTCGCGAGAATCGTGCTTTACGGTGAAAACGGAACCATGGCTGAACAAACCGAGCGACGCAGTCGCTTGGAATCGACCAGCCCCCCACTGCTCCCGACTCGGCGGACCCTCGATAGCCCGATCGCTCGACAAGCTTCGACTAACAATCTGGCCCTCTTCAACGGACTGGGTGGCTTTTCTCAGGACGGTCGCGAGTACATCACTCACCTAGCTCCCGGACAATCTACCCCAGCGCCGTGGGTCAACGTCATCGCCAATCCCGAATTTGGTACCGTCGTCTCCGAAGCCGGTAGTGCCTATACGTGGGCTGAAAACAGTCACGAGTACCGTTTGACTCCATGGCATAACGATCCTGTATCGGATGTCGGTGGCGAAGCGATCTACCTACGCGATGACGAGACGGGCCACTTTTGGTCTCCCTGCCCGTCCCCGACTCCACGCTCGAATCATTACACGATTCGGCATGGCTTTGGTTACACCATCTTTGAGACGACCGAGGATGGGATCTCGACGGAATTGATGGTCTATGTGGCTACCGATGCACCGGTCAAAATTTCGAAACTGAAAATCACCAACCGCTCGGACCGACCGCGAAAGATTTCGGTCATCGGTTTTTGGGAATGGGTCCTCGGGGAAATCAGAAGCAAAACTCTACAGCATGTCGTGACCGAAATCGATCCTGCCAGCGGGGCGATCATGGCCCGAAACGTCTACAACCCGGACTTTGGAGATCGTGTTGCATTTGCCCATTGCAGCGAGCCTGTCCGTTCCTGGTCCGGTGACCGAACGGAATTCATCGGCCGAAATGGATCGTTGTCAGAACCCGCAGCCATGAAACGTATCCGGCTCTCGTGCAGAACAGGCGCTGGATACGATCCATGTGCAGCCCTGCAAATGCCGCTGGAACTAGCCGTCGGACAGGAACGAACCGCTACGTTGACCCTCGGTGCAGGAAAGAACATGGACCAAGCCCGGTCGCTGGCCCTGCGTTTTGGTAGCCTGGAAAGTGCCGATCAAGCGATCCACCAGGTTTGGGATTATTGGAGCCACACCCTGGGCACTTTGCGCATCGAAACCCCCGATCCGGCCGTCAATTTCCTCGCCAACGGTTGGTTGATCTACCAAACGTTGGCCAGTCGCATGTGGGCTCGGTCGGGTTTCTACCAATCGGGTGGCGCGTACGGATTCCGTGATCAATTGCAAGATGCAATGGCCCTGACCTCTTCTCAACCCCACTTGCTCCGAGAGCATTTGTTGCGAGCCGCCGCGCATCAGTTTCGCGAAGGAGATGTTCAACATTGGTGGCACCCACCCAAGGGTCGCGGTGTGCGCACCCACTTTTCGGATGACTATTTATGGTTGCCCGTCGCGATCTGCCGCTACGTTCAAAAGACCGGGGACACCGGTGTGCTCGACGAGGTCATCCCCTTCCTCAGCGATCGCCCCCTCCGCGAGGATGAAGAGTCGAATTATGACTTACCTACCATCTCGGAGGATCGCGCATCGCTCTACGAACACGGTGTTCGAGCAATCCGACATGGTTTGCGATTTGGTGAACATGGCTTGCCCTTGATCGGATGCGGTGACTGGAACGACGGTATGAACTTGATCGGCCAGCATGGCAAAGGGGAAAGTGTTTGGCTTGGTTTCTTTCTGTACGACGCCATGCGCCAATTCATCGAGCTGGCAGATCTCCGGGGAGACACCGCGCTGGCACAGCAGTTGGCGACCGAATCGGAGCAACTCCGGGTCCAATTGGAACGTCACGGCTGGGATGGAGAATGGTACCGACGGGCCTACTTCGATGACGCGACCCCCTTGGGGTCGATGCAAAACGACGAATGCCAAATCGATGCCATCTCGCAAAGCTGGGCGGTTCTGTCCGGTGCTGCGAATTTGGAGCGATCGCAACTGGCGATGGATAGTTTGGAACGGCGATTGGTAGATCGCAATTCGCGATTGATCAAGTTGTTAGATCCACCCTTCGATCGCTCGTCACTGAATCCGGGTTACATCAAAGGCTACGTGCCCGGGGTGCGCGAAAACGGCGGGCAATACACCCACAGTGCTATTTGGGCGGTTATGGCTGCTGCGAAACTCGGGGACTGCGATCGCGCTTGGGAACTATTCGCTCTGATCAATCCATTGTCTCATGCGGACCGAAAAGAATCGATCGATCGCTATCGCGTGGAACCCTACGTCGTGGCTGCCGATGTCTACGGGGTGGAACCCCACGCGGGCCGCGGAGGATGGACTTGGTACACCGGTTCGGCCTCCTGGATGTATCGTTTAATCACCGAGTCCTTGCTCGGTATCGATCAGCGTGCCGACCGCTGGAGCATCCACCCTTGTTTGCCACACCATTGGTCTCATGTCGAACTTCACTTTCGGTATCGCGAGACCTTTTATCACGTCCGAATCGAGTCGCATGTCGACGCCCCTTACCAGCAATCGGCAGCCACCTCCAAACGTCTTACGCAACTGGTCTTGGACGGAACGGTGATTGCTCAGGATTTTATCACGCTGGTCGATGACCGCCGACGCCATGAAATCGTCGTGTTCCTTCGTGAAGTTTTTGACCAAGAGGCCAATGCATCGTGCACTGTTCACAAGTCGATTCACAAGTCGGTATAACTCCTGGTCCTCAACTCAGGGGGGCTGCACCTAAGTCATTTGTCCATCCTGATGCCTACCGTCGGGCTTGCCCAGCCGAGGCGTAACTGCCGGATACACTTTGTTCGTGCCTCTTTTCGTACTCGTACTCGTACTCAGTCCGCCGCGGCGGACGGTACTCGTACTCGAAACGATCCCATCGGTCTGCAGTATCCTGCGAACCGCCTCGATCAACGATCGGCATCGTCGCAGTTTGAGCAGCCATCGAGTACGAGTACGACCAGATCCGATGCGAGGCACGAACTTGATGCCTACCGTCGGACTTGCCCGGCCGACGCGTAGATCGTCTTGCCCTCTTCGATGGTCGGGAGCACCTACGTTTTTCCACGAAAAGACTTGACGCACGACAAAAAAGTCGTACGATGGTTTTGTCGTACGAGCTTGATCGTTGTGGTTTGGAGGTGGTAAAATGGCAAGGCAGGTTGGTCCGCAAAACGTCGTCGGACGCGATAAACTCATCGAAACGATCTGGAAAAAGCTCGAAACTCGGTCTCTGCAGTTCACCGCAGAACGATGTGTCCGGAAAGCCACTCCGAAACGAAGACATCGCTCGAACGATTCTCGATCATATGGCTACAGTATCTGAACCCCAGTCGATCGATCAAGTCTGGGCGGTTGTCAAAAGCCACTTCCAAATCACGGATCGAAATCACATTGTCAAGCTGCTAGGGTCGCTAGCATTAGATCACTACTTGGTTGACGACTTGGATAGCAACGACAAAAAGCGATATCTCTTTCGATTCCCCCTCATTCAGAGGTGGTGGAAGCTTGCGCAGGGGCTATAGGGATGAACCGACGACCGATCCTATCGACCTACACCCCGAGCAACACCGATCCGGAGTTGCTCAAGCGGATCTTCGTCCAGCGCGAAAAGCTTCTGGAACGCATCGTGGAGCGATTATCCCTCAGCATGACGACGGGGGACAAGCACCATATCCTGCTCATCGGACCTCGTGGATGCGGGAAAACCAATCTGGTAAGTCTTGCGGTCTGGGAACTTCAAAAAAAAAACCAGCTAGCCGATTGCATGCGGATTGCTTGGTTGGGAGAAGATGACTCTTTTACGAGTCTTATCCACTTGGCCTTTGGCATCGCGAGTCAATTGGCCAAGGAGTATCCCAGCGAGTTCCCCGCAGACTTCAAGACAGCCGTGCGCGGGCTACCCAACGACGATGCCGCGTTGGCCGTTTTGCAATCCACCGTCGGTCAACTGGGGGCTCGCAACTTGTTGCTTGTCACCGAGAACATGGACCAAACATTCCACAGCCTTGGCGATTCGGGTCAGAAGAAGTGGCGAGCCTTTTTGCAAGAGACGAGGAAAATAGCCACCTTGGCCACCGCTCAGCAGTTGTTTTCAGGTGTATCCGATCGCAACGAAGCCTTTTTTGGGTTCTTTGATATCCAGCACTTGAAACCCTTGTCGGTCGACGAAGCCGTCGAGCTGATCACTCGGATCAGCGTAGAGCATTCGAATCGGGAACTTATCCGATATTTGAAGTCCGCCGAAGGGCAGTTTCGGATTCGCGCCTTGCACTACCTGGCGGGTGGCAACCATCGCATGTACGTGCTGCTCTCGGAGTTTCTCACCAAGGAGTCTCTTGACGATCTCGTCGCGGCCTTTGACAGTCTTGCCAACGACATGACACCGTTTTTTCAGGAGAGGATCCGAGCCCTGCCGGATCAGCAAAGGCAGCTTGTCCAATGCCTCTGCGATGCCCAAGGAGCCTTAACCGTCAAAGAGATTGCCAGCGAGACGTTCATCGATGAACGCGTCTGTTCGAAACAACTTGGCAACCTCAAGGACAAAGGTTATGTTCGATCGGAGAAACGGGGTAAGGAGTCTTACTACGACATGTCCGAGCCACTGATGCGGTTGTGCCTCGAGGTCAAAAACCAGCGAGGACGTCCACTCCAACTGCTTGCCCGATTTCTTCGTGCATGGTTCCCGGTGAGCGAGCTTGAGTCGAAGTTGAACGGAAATAACACCGCGCGAGCCAACGAGTACTGCAAGCTAGCCATCGAGTCAGGAGATGGCTTCAAAGGCAACCTTGCGATGATCGATCATTGCTCTTTGGAAGACGTGAAAACAGCACTTGCAAGAGCGTTTAACGAGGGTGCTCGGGAAACCAGCGAATACGGTGGGGCACCCCACGACCTGCTTTGGATGGTGCTCGGGCGCAGTCCTTCCCAGTGGGAAAACTACATCTCGGTGATCTCGTCGATGTACATCGAACACGGGTGTGCGGATAAGCTTGGTCAGGGAATCACGAAATCGATTCAGCATCTAGATGAGGGCGGTTTTTCCAAGTCCCAGATCGAGAGCTGGAATGCCGCATGGCAGCAGGCCGGCCAAGGTTCTGACGCTCTAGAGATCCCGCTGCGCTGTCTTGATGTGGCCGTCGATGTCATGAACTCCGATCCACGTTCCGATCGCGCCCTGTTTCGATTGCCACTGGAGCTTCGCGGTCTGATTCGCCCCTTGTTGAACCGATCGCTTGGGGATGCCTGATGCCTACCGTCGGACTTGTCCGGCGGAGACTGAACGCACAGTTCCAGCCTGATCGGCTTATCGCCAATAGAGCTTTTCAAAGACCGGCAAAGGGCCTGACCAAGCTTGGCTACCCAGAAGCTTGTCGCCGCTTTGGTGATAAGCCCTCAGCGAGAGCAAGTCGATTTGACTCCAATCTTGTAAAACGTTCCCGTCGGGTGTGAAGAAGTCTTTTGGTTCCAACAAGAGCGTCTGGTATTGAGGTCCGCCGTCAAGTTTGACGACTGCGGAGTATTCCATCGACTTACCGCGGTCTGGCCGGAAGAAGTTCTCTGTCAGAAGGATCACCAGAACATTCGGTCGATCGATTTGCAAGTTCAGGCCGAGTTTCTGATCCGGTAATCCTTGCCATTTGGGATCATTAATTTTCCGAGTGGAAAATTCCCAGTGGTGAGGATTTCCAACTTCGAGACGGTACCAATCGCGCCATGCATGCTGAAAATCATCGACCAGAGATTCAGATTTGTCAGTCGCTTGGACATGCGCATCCTTGAGCTCTTTTGGTGTTCGGGTGTGCAGGAGCGAGCTGATAGCAAAGCGCTCAGTGGGGCGTCCAAAGGGCTCGGATTTGGCTTGCTCCATGCGGTAACTAACGTTTGCAAACACCAGGAGCGGTTTATCGGTCGATAGGATGGGGAGTTTGGAAGACCACGTCTCACCTTGCGGGATTGCATCAACGGAACGCCAGAATCTAGGTCTGGGATCTGGATCGGTCGAGTAATAAATGTCGACCTGCGCGATTTCATGAGACGAATCGGGCGTGACGTGAAACACCGGGATATGGTCGTCTGAATACAGATCTAGTTTTGTCTGGGGTGTATTGGGGAAAGTACAAGAATCTTTCAGTATGTGGTCGAACCAAAGTCGCCTTGTAACCGCGAATTCCGGCATGAAGCGGTGATTCATATGAGCACAGAACGCATACCGAACTTTGCTGTGGGGAATTAACTTGCCGGTGCGGTAGGTATCGTCCATGATTCCGTGGAAATCGTTCGTTGCACCGAGCCAGAGAAGAGGAGCCGAGATCCGTGGTGCATAGGACTCAAAGCCCAAGGTGGCATCGAAGAGGCGTATATCGCCATTCGGTTTTTCGATGGCTTGTTGTCCAGACAAGGGATTCGGTTGGGTTCGGAAACCAGAGCCACCCACAGAAGGAGCAGCGGCTTTGATTCGTTCATCACAACCCGCGACGTAGACAGCTAGGCTTCCGCCCATGGAATGACCATAAACACCTAAGCGTTCTGGGTCGACTTCTGGTTGTTGTTCGAGGAACGATAAACCTCTTCGAGCCCCTAGGGTTAGAAGGTACCAATTGTTATTGCGTGGTGAATCGAAGGGGTCGAGGTAGAGGTTTCCGGGTTTTAGGTTTGAGTAACCAGCAACATTATTCTGGGTAGGATCGACCGCGCCCCAATCGGTGTTTGGATCACTTGAGGTCGCATCCTCCATTTCTCGAGCCCCCCAGTTGATCGACAAGCAAGCGTAACCATGCTTGGCATAAAATTCGACTTCGTGAAGAAACGCCCGTTGTCCGCCGCCATGAATATGGAGCAAAGCGGGTCGTTTCTCGGCAGATTTCGGAAAGGCGTAGAAGCCGGCTAATCGAGCAGAAGAGTTTTTGAACGATCCGATATGAAAGGTTACATAACGGAAGACAACGTCGTCTTTTTCCCACTGCCGCACGATTTGGGGATCGAGAGGTTCTCGCCTAGGATCGAAATCCTCCCATAATTCTTTGACGTTGGTGGGTGGTCCAAGCAATTGCGCATGGAGTGTGAGCGTCGGAACCAGAGACAGGGTGATCGCAAGCAGCAGTTGATTCATAGTAGCTTCGACGGTTTGAGTCATCAGTAGCACTTCGATAGCAAATCTCTCAAACAGGATCGTGAATCGACGATGCGGCAGAGCCCATGGCAGAGTCACGGTCTTGACTCCATGCTCGGGACAGTCCACTCGGGAAATACTTCCAATGAGGATTGTCTTGAATTGCTAGGAGGGCCTTTCCCTGGCAATTGTACCATCACCCACAATAATGCGGGATGGACTAACATTTCCTCCTTCGGGAATCCAGTCATCGGCTCGACGCTGTAGTTGAAGTTGAAGCGATCGAACTGTAAACGCGAGTTGGACTCCGGTCCAATTGCTGTATACTTGAGACTTAAAACCCACGGGTCGACTGCGGCTCGCGGGTGTTGATATCTGATACAACAGTTCGCCAGAGACCCTTGACGACTCAAGAGATGGCGGAACGCGATCGACACACTGACATTTCCTATCCTCTCGAAGATTCTCGAGCATCCTACTTGACCATGGCTCACTACAACTTACTCTTCCGTCCTCGCTTTCACGTTGCTTGTTTCCTGATTTTAATCTTCCTTGTCTCTTTGCCGAGGTCGCAGGCTCAGGAATCGACTTGGGTCAAACTTACCACCGAATCCTATCCAGGTAAGCAAGACGATATCTTTTTCGTCAATTCGAGTTTAGGTTTCTATGGGAATGGTGCGGGGAAGATCTTTCATACGACCGATGGTGGCGACACATGGCAAAAAGTTTTCGAGCAGAAGGGAACGTTTGTCCGTTGCCTGGCCTTCGCCGATGAGCAGCATGGAGTCATGGGCAACATAGGACCGGGGTATTTCCCTGGAGTCACTGATGCCAACCCGCTCTATCGCACCGAGGATGGAGGCGCGACCTGGTCTCCCGTGACGAACATCGAAGGCGAACCTATCGTCGGCTTGTGCGCTTTTGACATTGTCCAAGTGCCTTTCGTCAACGCTGGCAACCTCGATCATCGACCTCGGATCATCGGTGTAGGCCGCGTGGGTGGACCGACTGCCTACATCTGGTCAGATGATCTCGGCAAGACCTGGAAGCAAGGGAATATACCCAGGGTCGGAGCGATGGCATTCGATGTTAAGTTTCTCGACGACAAGCACGGCTTCATCGCATCGGCAACGCATGCGGACGTATCACAATCGTATGGCCTGATCCTCGCGACTGATGATGGTGGCGCAACTTGGCGAGAGGTCTATCGATCGGCTCGGCCTTTTGAACTGACTTGGAAGCTCAGTTTTCCAACCCGGGACGTCGGTTACTGCACAGTCCAGTCGTATGATCCATCCCCCGCAGCTTCCGCTCGATTTGTGGCCAAGACGATCGACGGAGGCAAGACCTGGAGCGAAGTCCCGCTCATCGACGACCATGGAGTTCGCGAATTCGGAGTTGCCTTCCTCGACGAGAACATCGGATGGGTTGGAGCCGTCCCTCAGGGCTTTGGTACGACCGATGGAGGAAAAACCTGGAGTAAGGTCGCGTTTGGAAACGCAGTGAACAAGATTCGGCTGATACGTTCCGACGCGGGTGTCACCGGTTACGCGATCGGTCCTGAAGTACATCGCTTGCAGGTCCCCACTGCCGCGAAAGACAAACAATCCTCGAACAAATCGCCGTGACCTAACGAATCGAAAGGTCTCAGGAAAACTAGATGACTGACAAAGCCAAATCCAAACTCATCACGAAGAACCCCCGACACGGGCTTCTGGCTTGATAGCAGGAGCCTTGGGCGGACGCCTTCGGATGTCAGAGTCGTTAACGATTTCCATCGCCCGAGCTCGCGCTCTCTCAGAGAGATCCCCCTCGGCGATCGATTGGATTCGCCAGATGATTTTCTTGAGCAACCATTGTTTATTGCGGGCGTTGGTCGTCTCGCCGAACACTTCTGCGTAGCGATCCCCTCGCAGTTCCGGATCGTAGCACCTCGTCGTAACACGCTCAAACCCTAACCTATCGATTGAAATTTGCAAAAAACTGCTGTAAGGGGCGGACATAGTACGACATTCTTCGTACTGTTATTTACGTACGCCCTAGGACGTACTACGAAAGTTGTGTTTTTTGACCAGAATGCGAAAGGTTTTTATAAATGAGCAAGTCGAGGTTGTCGCGAAAGTCGCTTTCGCGAAAAATGATTGTCGAGAGTCTTGAAAGCCGAGCGATGATGGCGGCCGATGCGTTTCACAACTTCACCATGCCGGAAGATGCGAATGCAAGTGGTGTGGTTACGCCTCTTGATGCACTCATTGTGATCGATGCACTGAATACTCAAAACTCAATCGAGTCCAATGGTTTCATTGCCAGTCGCATTGACTCCCAACGACGCATCGAGTTCATCGAAAAGGCAATTGAATTAAATACCCTACCTCCCGAGCTTAGCATCCAAGATGCGAACACAATCCTAGAAACGCTCAGACAAGGTGGCAGACCCGAACTTGGCGATAGGATTGAAAACGGATCGCTTCGCTGGGGGCAAGACAACGACCCGGGATCAGATGAGCGACCATCATTTTCTCAGAATGACCCTGTAGAATTCAATCCATTCACCTAGGCGGTATCTCAGCGTTTGCAGGCATTCAATGTTTCTACCGACATCATTGAAAAAATCTCGTTGGAAATCCGCAAGGCGGCACAAGACGGTAAGCCAATGGACTAGCCACAGGTCCGTGGTCGGCTCAGCGAATTAGGTGTCGATGTTCAGAAGATCATGCCTGTATCGGCAAGTCTACCGGAGTGGAATCCTCCGATTTGTGTCTTGCCTGTGCAAGATCAACCGACTCGTCCTGAACGCCCCGCAACCACCTTCGATAATCGCTCCTACCGTGATGGTTACACAGCCGGTAGCGGAATCCCTCTTGGCAAGGCTAGCAGAGGCTGGTCTTTCCGAGGAAATCCTGACTATCATCACCCTGGAAATCTGGGACGCGATCAACGCTGATCGGCCCTTAGATATGCTCAAGGTTCGGATGCGGCTCCACGAACTGGGCGCTTAATACCAAGTAGTAAATCCTGAAACTTGCCTATCGATCACCATGCGGTTACTCCGCTAAACTACACTTAGTAATAATCGCCTGCTTGATACCGATAACGATTTTAGATACGAAGCCTAGACGAAAAGTATACGCAATGACGCAACCTGTACTGCCAACAGACTCCGAATTGGAAATATTGCGAATTCTCTGGAAACACGAGTCCTGCTCCGTGCGCGATGTGCATGAAGCATTTCTCCGACAAGGGCGCTCGGTAGCTTACACTACTGTGCTAAAACAGATGCAAATCATGACCGAGAAAAATCTGGTTCGACTCGATGTCACCAGTCGCTCCCACTTATACCGAGCCACAACACCTAGACCACAAACCCAAAAGCAACTTGTCGATGACTTACTGCAAAGAGCATTTGGCGGTGTTGCGGCTGAACTAGTTTTGCAAGCATTGGAGGATCGCAAGTCGACTCCGGAGGAACTTGCCGAGATAAGAAAGATCCTTGATCAGCTTGAAAAAGAGTCTACCAGTAAACCAATGAAATCGAAAAACTAACGGTTACATTCCTTTTTGGTCGTTGGTCCAGAAGTAATTCCAATGGTGAGTTTTCAGGCATCTGCGCAACTTCTGGGGGTTACACTGGAACTTTTTGCAAAAAAATTAGGTTGGGTGTGCCTTCATTCGATTTGGCAAGGCGCGGATGAACTAGCGATTAGGGCCATGGAATCTGCGAACATCGGTTCTCGAGTTCTCTACGCTCAATCCCTTCTTACCCTTGAACAGAATCGGAACCTGTCGGCTTTTGCGATGGCTGCAAACGGTGGAAAGCTCATCCATCGTATTCGTCGAATCGCTGGAATGGATCAGCCCCATTCTTCACCTGCGAAACTTGCAGCAGCCTTCTTCGCTTGCTTTTGCTTAGCAGCAATGGTATTTACGCGCTTGTTATTCATTGATCCCGCAAACGCCAAAAATGAAAATCAGTCTGGGGCAACAATCTTGGCAGTTCAGCAACCTATTGTCGACACGAATATCGTTTCAGAGCCGATTGCTCAAGCAATCATCGCAAGACTGACCAAGGCCGGAGTATCGGCCGATGTGATTAATGTATTGCGAAAGGATTTGTGGATCGCGATTGATGCGAATCAACCTTAGAGCTTGCCGCAAGTGCATGCTAGGCTTGGTGAGCTAGGGTTAGACTGGCAGATACTGCATGCCCCTCCAGACGAAAGAGAACCTCAAAGCGGATCCTCCGCGACGATTTTCATCAAGGAAGGTAAAAAACGAGATGAGTGATGTTTTGATACGAGGGAATGAAACACCCGTCGAAGACGCCATACTACAATGCGATCCCGCGAAATATATCCATAAGTGGCACCATCGCCAGGTTAACCGTATTAGGCGATTTCGAATTCCCGCGTTGAACCTGCCCTTGGATTGTCGGAAAAAAAGACTGCTAATGAGTGTTTTAGACGAGATTTTTGATCGCGGAGCATTCTTTGAGTTTTTCAATTCCGCGACGGAATCGCTTGGCAACGGTCGCATCGCTTAGATGAAGTCGCTGCGCTATTTCCGGTGTACTAAGTCCATCATAGAACTTCAACAGGATCACGTCGCGATAGATGGGACTGAGTCGATAGATGGCATTTTGGACCACGCAGCGTGTTTCGTAATCTCTGAGTCTCTCCGAAGGTGGTTGAAGCACGAATACGCAAGGTCGATCGATCGATCTTCCGGTCTCCGATCCACTTTGCTCCAACTGGCTCAGAGAAAGCTCTCGCCTGGCGTCGCGCATCTTGGTACCCATGTGCCTGCGATACAGGTCGATGATGCGTCTGATAATCAACTTTCGAATCCAGCGGTAAGCACCCCTCGAAGAGTCCGAGGTCGAACCCGTTGATTTTCTCTTTCTGGGACTCAATTGTGGATTCTTGCGAGCGAGAAGTTGTAAGGACATCTCTTGGAGCACATCGGCCAAGCTGAAGCGCGTTTTGAGCCTCGGATGGATCTCGGTCTCGAGATCGTGCGTCAATTTCAAGCGGAAGTGTTCGAGCAACTCAAGGGTCGCGTAATGATCACCGTCGGTAGCACGCCGAAAGGTGCCGCTGAAGTCGAGGGGGTTGATGGGCATTTGGTATCAAGAGTTAGCGGACCGAGTCGGCTGATTGCATTCGATTCGCAATCGCAACCGAAAATGAAAAATGGCATTTCTTTCCAAAGTAAGACAATTTTTGTCTCAGTTGGTTCACAGCTTCGCGATTATAAAAAAAAGCAGGCGACAGGAAAGAAAATTTCCGAGAATTTCATACCGAGCGATTCGTATGCTGCCCCCATACTGGGGGGCGAACTTAGGTGTCCAAGGTGATCCTTGATGGAAACTCCAGGGGACTCTAGGAACTGAAAACGTAAGCCAGGGATTCACAATGGCGCAGGATCGAAGAATCATGACCATCGGAAAGAGACTCAAGTGGTGTTTCATTGGGTTTGTAGCGGTCCTCTGGACAGATGCAACGCTGGGGCAATCCCCAGCGATTGTGCCCTACGAAGGATTGATTCAATTGAACCAAGGTTGGTCCAGAGCAGAAGTGGAGCTTTACAACCACAGCACCGAGGGGACGAATCTAGCACCGCTTGAGTTCTTTTTGAGCCTTCCAGACCCCGAGAATCCGTTGCAAAAATTTTCTTCCCGACTGGTTTCTCGGTATGGCTTCATCGCGTCAGAAAAGTCGCCGCTCAATGACCATGGTTTACCGATCGGTTTTGCGACGGACCCTCGACCACAAGCCTTTGGTGATCGCATCTATGTCGGACTGACCTGTTCGGCGTGCCATACCCGAGAGTTGACCTATAAAGCTGTGGATGTGTCTGGTAGCCAGCGGCTTTGGAGATTATCGGTGCATGGAGGACCTGCGTTAGTGGATATCCCTAAATTCAAGACGGAGCTGTACGATGCTTTTGCAAAACTGCTTGAAAGCGAAGAGCTGTTGAATCAGTTTGCGTTAAATCTACTGGGAAGGGCACCGTTTGTCCATGAAATAGATTCGATCAAGCTGGAGCTCACGGAGTTGCTTGGACCGGTCATGGAGACCCGAAAGATCATCCGGTCGGCCAAGGTTCAGCAGACGACCTCAGGCCCCGGGAATCTGAATGCGTTGACTCAAGGCTACTACAATAACTTAGGTTTGATCGAGTGGCTCGTTCAAAAGGGTGCTGTTCCATCGAGTCCGATGATGGTGCCGATGCCTGCGTTTGACGGGGCGGACAATTACCCACCGGTATGGTTTTCGTGGTCGGACGATTGGGCTCAGTGGTTTGTCGAGATCCATCATCCTGGACCTAGGAATTGGGTCCAGGCGATCTCTTCGTCCGAAGTTCGCCCCCCCAAGATGATCGATTCGCAAAAAGGTGCCGTCGTTTTTTCCTCAGTCCATTTCGACAATGTCGCAAATATTCAGTTGGCTATTGAGAAACTGCGGACCCCTAAATGGCCTGAGGAGTTGTTTGGCAAGTTGGATGCATCGAAGACTCAGCATGGTCGCAAGTTGTACGTCGAGCATTGCGGGATGTGCCACGATCCGCGACCGCTTCCTCCGAATGAGTTTGGATTGGTATTCAATCAGAGGCAAGCTTACGATGTCGGTACCGACCCGGTGGCTTATCAGCAATTTGCCAAGGATGGAGCGCACCGGACGATGGGTCTTAAAAAACTCTCTGAGCAGATACTAGGGCTCAGGTCCACGCAGTTGCAGACCGGCTTTGGGGAGACGTTGGCGCAGAACTACATGAACATGGTATCTAGGGGTAGGCCCAACGAGTTTGGGTTAGCGACCGACAGATCTGCGACGCTGCAGGCTGGTCGTTGGGAGACCAGTGGTGCGGCATATTGGGCACCTCCCATGGCAGGGATCTTTTCGACGTCGCCGTACTTTCACAACGGTTCGGTTCGAAAGTTGCATGATGTGATAAAGCCAGCCAAGGAGCGAGAGGTAGTATTTATGACTGGGAGCAATGAATACCTACCAAGCGAGCTTGGGCTCAGGAGTCAGGGAGACTACGAGTACAACACTAGCGAGCTTGGTAAGGGAAATGCGGGGCACGAATTCGGCGTCCAGCTTAGCGATCCAGAGAAACTCGCTCTGCTTGAGTATTTGAAGAGTTTGTAGATCGCTACCAACAAGAGTATACAGAAACTAAACCGAGATCGATTGATTGAAAAGGAGAGACAAATGACACGTGGAATTGAGTGTCCGGCAATTGCCGAGCTGAAAAAGGTACTTAAGACCGTCTTTCCCGAGGTGGAAATAGGGACCATTCGTTTTCCGACACCTGCCGACCGCCACACGTCCGGGCTGGCGATGGATGTTATGCTAAGTATAGAAAAACCTGAGCAGAAAGCGATCGCTGACGGTATCATTAGTGTGTTGATCAAGCACCATAGTTTGATGAGGTGGTCGGACATTGTTTACTCCGACTGGAGTGACGACGGCTCGATCTACTATTACCACATTCCCGGAGGCGGCCACGGTTATGGAGGCAAACCATTGGAACGCAACAACTACACAAAGGACAAGAAACATACCGATCACTTTCACATCGACTGGGTGGACTTTGACCTCAAGAACCCTCTGCCTGAGTACAACTTGAATCCGTATCAGCAATCTGCAGACGCGAAGCGAACCGGCTTCGCAAGTGCGATCCAAGCCGACCTGGAGGCGCTCAATGATGGCAATTGACGCCGCCCCTCGATTGATACTGCTTCTTAGGGAATGACAAGTGAGCAAACTAATCACCTTTGGAAATGGCATTACTGCAGATTGGTATGAACCAACAACGACAACCTACCCAGTCGCTGTCGTATCGTATGGCACCGAAGGAATGAACCCGCCATTCGATAGATTGATCGATGATTATTGCTTGGAACTGTCGAAGGCGGAAATTGCTGTGATACGACCTGACTACTTCAAGGCGACTAATACTTCCCCAGGCATGCAGGGCGTTTTTCAGTCGGGCCCTCCTAGCAGATTTGGTGATTGGGTTGAAGCAATCAAAGATGCCGCAAAGTATGGTCTTGGAGTTCCAAAGGCGAATGGTAAGCTCGCCTTTGTTGGGTTTTCGCTAGGTGCCAACCTTGCCTTGCGCGCCGCTTCGGATTTCGCACCCAAACCGAGTGCGGTCATAGACTTCTTTGGCCCCATTGAGTCAATCCCGCAAAGCGAAATATCTTCAGTGATGGCAGTGCAGCTTCCTCCTGTTCTGGTTCATCATGGCAAAGAAGATGGTATCGTGAAGTTTTCGGAGAGTGTTGAACTTGATTCCTGGTTGAAGGCCGCGGGTGTTGTCTGTGACTTTGATCGAGCGGCGTACTCTAGTTCCGGGCATCCAGGTCAAAAACGTGCGAGGGAGTTTTTGTCCCACCTCCCGGATGCTGACTGGTCGGTGGTAGACCAGCAGAAATCCATCACTTCATCGATAGCGTTTTTAAAAAAGCACCTTTAACACTTACGGAAATCGAAAACCAATGCCTAAGAACCTCGTACTGCTGCTTGATGGGACTGGCAATAATTCGATTCAACCAGGCAATGCCAACTCATTCACTGCCCCGAGGATTCTAATCCAAGAAGAATCGACAAACATTGCTCGAATGTGGAACCTTCTTGAGAAGTCAAGTGAGCAGCAACTCATTTATCAGCGAGGGGTGGGCACAGACAATGATTGGGGTGACAGGTTTGACCGATGGTTTGGCCTGCAAGTTGATGACAAGGTTGATGAAGCCCTATCGGCAATTCAGCAGAACGCCAAGTCGGGAGATCGACTCTTTGTTTTTGGATTTAGTCGGGGAGCTGCAACGGCTCGGTTGGTCGCACAGAAGCTTCAATCAAGTTCATTAGTTAGGGAGTATCGCATTGACTTTCCATTCCTGGGGATCTACGACACGGTGGCTTCAATGGGGCTTCCAGGATTGGCGGTGAGCGACAAGTCTTATCTCGGCTATCGAAAGGAGTTTCATGACCAGATTGATGATCTTGCTATTCCCAGAATTGTTCGAAATGTTGTTCATTTGGTAGCTATGCACGAGGACCGAAGTGTTTTTGCTCCAACGTACGCGGTCGCGACCAATCCTCAGGAAACAATAATCAAAGAAGTGTGGATGGGCGGCAACCATGCCGATATCGGCGGCGGATGGAAAGATGAACAAGAACAAGATCATCTGTATCGAAGGAGAAAGATCGCACTTTGGTACATGCTTTCTGAGGCCTACTCCCACGGCTTGTTTCTGATAGAAGATTGGGCTGAGCATGTGGATGTACAAGTTGATAAGAGTTGGCAGAGATGTGGTCAGATTCACGGCTGGAAAGACTATCCCTTTTTTGACCGCATTAATGGCCGTATGGTGCGCACTCCCCACGAGCTACCATCCGGGGCGTCTACACCGATCATTCACGAATCCGCAAGCAGATAACTAAGAGCACGAAAGTTACTATGCACAAGAACGAACAGACGATTCACCGATTCTTTGGGGCATTCGCCTATGGCGATTTCCGAACAATGCAGCAATGCCTGCATCCTAAAGCGGAGTTCAAGGACATTGGGTTCGACCTAAAAGGAAAGCAGGTCCCTGCAATGTGGCACATGTTGTGCGCAAGGGAAGGCGGCATTCGCGTTATGTATCGCGAAGTGACGGTGGACGATCAGACTGGTAGAGTTAAATGGGAATGCGATTACGAATTCCAGCGAGAACCGACCTCGTCCCCTAGGCACGTTCACAATAAAATCGAAACTCAAATCCGATTTGAGAACGGACTTATTCGAGTCCAGCAGGACACGTGCGATTTTGAGACGTGGGCTGATCAGGCCCTTGGAATCATTTCACCGATCATCGAAGTCTTTGGTTCTTTGACCGGTCACCAAGATTTGCTCGAGCAGAAAGTTCGAGAATCTGCCAAGAATCGAATTGAAGAATTCATTAAGAATCATCCCGAATACCTTTGATCAATTGGACCGGATTTGGAATCCAAAAGTATGCGTACGGCGAAATACAGGTTGACGGGCATGGGATACTGCTGGCTTTCTAGTCAGCTGAGTTCATGCCATGCCTCGATGTCGCTTCCAGCCAGATCAGTGGGCCCAGTGGATTCAGGATCGTTCATTCAGCAACTTTTCCGTCGCTGACTTCTGCGCAAACCACCAACTCCCCGTCCACTCCTTCTACTTCTGGCGCCGAAAACTGGCGAGTCATTCCAAGCCGAAGAAACGGAAGAATCTCGCGGATGCCAAGCTTGCCGAGAACGCCCTGCAGTTCATTCCCTTGGCCACTTCAGGGCTTCTAGCTCAGGTCGTGGTCAGCAAGTTCGGAGATCATCTGCCGGGGTATCGGCAGGAAGATATCTTCTCCCGCCATGGAATGGAGATGCGCCGATGCACGCTGTATGACTGGGTGAGCGTAAGCGTACAGCGGCCTAGTCGGTTTTTTGGGGCCGTGGGGCTTGCAAATTGGGCTAAGAGGGGTCACCCGCTATAGCCGTCCGGGGCACCTGATCCCGGAGGGATCGAGGCCATTAGCCGGTGGTAAGCGCAGCGCCACCACCGGAGAGGTTCGTGGCCCAGCGGGCCTGAATGTTGGTATCAAGCGATGCCCCACAGACTCGCACCGTTCCCGAAGAGCGCTTTGACCGTAGGGCTCAAGGAGCCCACGCCTATTGCCCTGCGAACACGACCCTTTTTGTTTGCTACTTGCCTTTGCGGAGCTCGGCGCGTACCCGACGCCGTGCTGCTTGCATAACGGCCGTATCGGCCTTGTCTCGTCGCTCTTGCGCACGGTACTCACGCACCGCCTCGGGATGCGCCGCTTTCCACCGATCGGGTAACAACTCCTCGAGCTTGGCCGTCCCTCGGAGCATGTGTGTAATGACACTCTCCAAGTACATCGCTACATCGAGCTCCATGCGCAAGGCACTGGCCACCAGCGACATCAAGCTCGCATTGCGGATCCCAGCGCGCAAGCTCCCAATGAACAACCAATTCTTGCGTCCCACTGCGATGCGCTTCATCAGGCGCTCGACCTGATTGTTGTCGATCGGCAACGCTCCATCATTGACGAACACATTCAATGCTTCCCAATGGTTGCGAATGTAATTGAAAGCCCCCCCGAGCTTGCTCGATGGTAGCACGCTCTTGGCCACCGGACCTTCGAGATACTCTTCTAATCGGTCGAGGATCCTGCGCGACTCCTTATCGCGCAACTCCCCTCGCTCCTGATCGCTTTTCTGCGTCGCGCGACGCTCGATGTCATAGAGTTGGTTCATCAGCGCAAGCGGCAGCGCGCTTACCTGGGGATCCGTCTCTTGATGCTCGTAGACCTTTCGGCGCGCATGGGCCCAACAAGCCATCCGAGTCATCTTCGACCCAGGCGCAAGCACCACGCTCATATTCCCCGAATAACAGTCTGCCATCACATGCCCTTGGTATCCACCGAGGATCTCATCTGGCCCATCGCGATAGCGCGACACTCGGAAGTCAAAGATGTCATACGGCGCGCTCGAATCGAAACTCGAGTACCCCCACATCTTGGCATCCAAACTATCTTTCTTTTCTTTCTTGGCTTCGATCATCTTCTCGATCAGGCGCTTGATCTGGGGATCTTCGATCCCCTCGGCCTTATCGGGAATATCCTTGGGCATGATCAGTTTGACCTGCGTATCATCAAGTCCCAGACAGCGCCCTTTCTTGATCTGACTGAGCATGAGCTTGGGTAGGTCTTGAGTGGTCTCATGGACCAAGTCCGTCAAGTAATCCAGCGTCGAACGGCTCGGTGTCCATCCAGACGAAGCAAAGAGGTCCTGGAGGCGATAGTAAGGCAGATGCATTCCAAACTTGCCGTTGACGATCTGCGCGGCTACCGATGGATGATAGCGGCCTTTATCCCCAAGATTCGCTTCTCCCTGGACAGGGATCTCTTGATCAGGGGTATTCGCAAAGGCAAGGACTGGTTCTCTGTATTCAACCACGACGAGCTTCGGGGGAATGAACTTGAGCGACTCGCGGATCGATTCGCGAATAACAATCATTTCGCCAGATTTGATTCGCTTTTTGAATTCTTCTGGAATCTCAACTTCGACAATCTCACGAGGCAAGTGAGCAGGGAATGTATCTTGAGCGACCTTACGAGGCTTGGCAGCCTTCCTGCGTATATAGGTGATCTCATCGATTCCCTCTTCGGCTTCTTTCTTGGCTGCTTCAAGGGCCGCTTGGAGTTCTTTGTCTTCCGGGAACTCAAGAAGCAATTGATCGGCGTTGATGAACTTCTCTCGCTTCTTACCAGAGCGAAGAAAGCGGATCTCGGCGAGTAGTTCTTCACGCTCCTTTTTGAGCTCTTCGATCTTTTCTTTTTGTTTTACCAACGCGTCTGACTGCACGAGAATAACCTCGTGGGCAGTGCTTAATTCGTCGGGTAGTTTGTTTGCGTCTTGCATGCCGGAAACTATCGCGCGAAGATGAAATAGCGCAAGAGGGGATCGGCAATGCAAGGCGAAAAAATCAAAAATATTTTCTGCAACAATCGAGCATCATCGCTAAGCGACGCTTGTCGATGGAGGCACATAGCGTTTGCGTTTCCGCACCGAGGATAAATCAACACCCGAGAGGATGCATTGAAGCTCCGCATGAGTGATGATCACATGCTTGCCATCGGCGCACCGGAGTGGTCGCTGAAAGCATCCTTCCTCGAGACGTTTCATCCAGATGGCGATGCCATCGGTATCCCAGTAAAGGATCTTGATGCGGTTGCGGCGGTTGTTTAGGAACATGAATAGACCACCGTCGCGCACATCAAGGTTGAGGTCGCCTTTGATGATACCAAAGAGCCCATCGAAGCTTTTGCGCATATCGATGGGCTCGGAGTGCAGATAGATTGGAACCGAGGGGTTCGTAGTAAGCATCTTTTTTAGGCTACCTGTTCGAGGATCGCAGCGATGGATTCCACGGCCGAGACCGGAACGAGGATCGAGATTCCCGAGGGGAGTTTGATCTCGATAGTGTCCTTGGTCGGCTCAGAGGTTTGGACACGCAGGAATGCGCTGGATTGGGGCGCTGAAGCGAGTTTGCGTTTCCACTGGTAGAAGGACGTCAGCGAGCAGCCGATCGACCGGCAGAACTGCGCGGTGGGAACATTGGATCGCTCACACTGTGCGATGCGTTCGGCCCAAATTTTTGCGGTTTTCGAGGACAGTAAGCGAGACATCAGCAGGATCTCCTTGAGAACAGGGATAGAAACAAGGGCGCACCTTGAATCTAACTACACCTGAGTACAGGACTTGGATCTTTAGCTTGGTTCAACATCAACCCCGGCAAGCTAACGGGCGTGGCGAGAGACCCCTTTTTCGAGCAATTTACCAATAAATTAAACCAGCATCAATTTCTGATATTCTTAAACAACGACACTGGTTTCGCCGCGACTGCCGCTTTCTTACGACATGTTCCCTACTGGATTCTGTCGATAAAGAATCGATTATCGGAACCAGCTGAGCGCATAACTCAACTGATATACCTCCTTCCATTTCAGGCTCTTATCAGCAAGCCTAGTGTAAAATGCGATCTAGGGCATGGACTCCAACCGGATGACCGAAAGTGGTGGTACCGTTTCGCCCGGGGCAGGAAACTGGGATCTGATTCTGGAACCGATACTAAAGTTACCTGTAGTTTCGAACTTGACCCCGCTACGAAAAATCGTGAAGAAGAAGTTACCCAGATCCCGGCGGTCGAGACCCAGAGCATCAAGTTCACTTCCCATGAAGTTGAGGCAATGGTCGACATTCTCCAGCTGCATGCATGCCATGAAGTTGACGACGGGTTGTGCCAGTTGGCCCACGAGGTTCGGCATCGTATTGAATAGCTCAGCCTGACCCTGCAAATTCTTTTTCCTCAATGGTATTGGGGCGGGTTCAGCCAACGGCGGCGACAACAGACCTGGGTCGAAGAAAGCCGGTGGGCTGATCTGGCCCTTCGACAGCTTGATAGCGTGTTGGGTGACGGCGTTCATCAACTTCGTATAGCCCGCAGTGGTAGCAGTGAGTATCTCAACCGGTGGGAGTGACTCAAAGAATTCGGGGAACCGTATCGCGAACTCTAGATCGTTGCGGGTCTGGATGTAGCGCAACTTTTTCTCTCTCGCGTCGGCCAGCGTCTCCAAAAACGCTTCCTGTTCGACTGGTGTCGGCACCGGTAGCGGAATTGTGTCGTATGTTGCGATCTCGACCTCATAGGCAGACGCGTTGGACTTTGCGATCTCTGGGAACCTCTTGAACCTGTCGATTACTTCGTCAATCGTCACGGTGGGAGATATCTCCAGGCCTGAGCCCGCTCGTTGATACATTACCGTTGTGAATTCGGACTTCGTTGACGCACTTTTCTTCGTCTTTTCAAACTCAGCCTGGAAACTAAACCCTCCAAACCCATTGTATTCGGCCTGCAATGCAGCAGCCAGAGATGCCTGGGTGCTGGTCGACACTGAAGTGATGCGGACAACTGCGTAGAACTCTCCACCGGTCTGCAGACCGCGAACGAAACTGTCGCCGAACGCCCTTTCAAACTGGTCCATATTATTCGACGCCAATAGGGCCTTAGCTACATCCGTCACCTCAAAGTTCTTTCCTCGGCGCAAGGGGTTCCTGACCACGACGCTGGCGACGACAAAGGTCGACATCGAGTTGTAATTTGTCTTCTCCGAGAACGCTGCCTTCGCCGATCCCGATACAATGCCGTAGCGGCCCTGGGCCTCAAACGACATACCCAAAGTCTCCTGTAGCTCTTCGTATGTGGAAACGATCGAAATCGCCGATACAACTTCTGCGCCTGTCGCCGCCGAGTTCTCATCCCAAGAAAATCCCTTCAACGGGCTACCCACAGCCAACCCGGTCTTGCTGTTGAACCCCATCCCAATCTCTTCGTCGTTGAACGCCAATCGACGGACCTGTGCAACTTCCGGCATCGGATTCCTCCATCGTTTCAAAATACAGATTTTATGGGTTATTCGTTTCAACGATCCGAAAGCTGTTCGACTGATCAGTCCGCCAACTAACGACGAGCCATCCGTCTTGACGATTCGCTTCAATCGCCGCTGATCTTGCTTGGGTAAGAGAGAAGAAAAGCGGAGACATAATCATTGTGCAGTCTTCAGATGAAAGATCCAGGCTTACGCCGGAGAAAAACTCAATCGATCCAGCGCCAAACGATTCAAGCTTTTCAGTGATATCCTGACCGAGTCGGGGTAGAACTTGATTGGCAGGTAGTGCGTGATGAGCAGACGTACCTACAGAAATAACAACAACTAAAAGCCCGCCAAACGCTCCGGACAGCCCTGCCAAGTGACGCGCTTCCCAAGCAGCGTGTAATAGGTGTGCTCCATCCACAAAAAGCCCAAAACCATGTCCTGGACTTCCCTCGAGTGCTGCGACGCATGGGGAGTCGAATGCAACACCGTTTGTGTACGCATCAGAACCTGTGGCGACGCCATCATTGAAGGCATCGAGATCCTCTTCGGATATTAAATCGCTAGGAGAAGGCGAACTCATGGCCGAAATACCTTTACAAAAACCTTCTGCCCATGCAGCCTCTTTAAAGGGGACAAGTTTAAATGGGTTTTTAATCATGCTTTCGCCTTCATATATAATAAGGGTTCTTTGGGGGTGATGACCTGTACGCGGTAGGATCCTTGAACACAAACTCGATCACCCCAAGGAGTGTCAGAAGTTCGGCGACTCTCAGGAATTTGATTTGCAAAACCCGGATCAAAACCGCTTCGCTAGAGAATCCTAGCGTTTTGATTTCTCCAAGCCATTTTTGAATCCCTTTGCCGGTGGAATCCATTTGAATATCAGTAATCTTATCAGCGTCTGGAACTTTCAGTTTATTCGGGAGTTGTGGCGGGTCTGTTTCGAAGCACTCATCTATAAGTGAGCTGATTTCTTTAAGGAGACTCGTCATGACATGTTCCCTTGGTTTCGTTGGACACATCTCGTTAAATCCGCCGGCAGATGGTCGTGAAGCTCGGCGAGTCAAAGAAACACCCGCTTGTACGTCTAATCGTAGACGCACCTAGGACCTCGGACATTATTTTTGAAAATTCGTCAAGAATTCTTGGTCTTGTAGGCACCAATAGGGGGGAGCGGGCCAGTGCGCCCGGGCGAGATGTTGCTTTCAGAAAGCTGTCTTGCCTGGCTTGAAAGTGGAATTCCGGTGGACTCCGATGACCAAAAAACGCAGGAAATTCATGGCTGAGCCAAAAGTCGCCATGGTGGTTGACCATTCGGAGCGGTTGTTCGAAAAAACGTTCTAAGAGCGTGCGACCATTGTGCAAGCTCGGGAGGGTTTTCAAATTCGCAACCAGTTGCGGTGCTCAAGAGCGATGGAACAAGGCCGATCCGGCAGTTATACAAGCCGCACTCGATTTGTCGGCCAACATCCGAACCAATACAATCTTTCGATTTTTTACCCTGAAGGTATTCACAAACTTTCGCAATTCCCATTATCATTTTTAGGTAGTCTCTAGGACCCCGCTCTTCGAGAACCTTTTTGTATTGATGCGCTATGGATGAATCCAACGACTCTAGCGATCCTCTGGACCGAATCATCGATGAGTTTCTAAACGATCTCAAAGAGAATCGCAGTCCAACCCTGGAACTCTATCAATCCAAGTACCCCGAGCATGCCGGCCAATTGGCCGAACTCTTGCCCCTGGTCGCCTCCCTGCACCAAAACACTTCTGCCAACCCCATCCATAACCCTTACTGGAACCTCAAACCTGGTTCCATCCTGGGCCAATACGAAATCATCCGCGAAATAGGTCGCGGCGGAATGGGAATCGTCTTCCAAGCCAAACAACTCGGACTCGATCGCTTCGTCGCACTCAAAGTCCTCCTCTCGAATCCCGCCGATAACCCACAAATCCAATCCAAAAAACAAACCCGGTTCCTCCGAGAAGCAAAACTCTGCTCAACTCTCACACACCCCAACATCATCCCAATCTTCGAACACGGAACCGACCAAGCTCACTCGTTCTACTCCATGCAACTGGTCGATGGAAAAACCCTCAGTGAAATCATCTCCCAGTGGCGCAATGATCCCCCAGAAAATCTCGCTGACTCAGTTCGCGGTTCCAAAGCCCACTGGCTTCGAATCGCCCGGTGGATGCACGATGCTGCCGACGCCCTCGAAACGGCCCACCAACACCATATCCTCCATCGCGATATCAAACCCTCCAACCTTATCGTCGATTCACAAAACAAAATCTGGCTCGGTGACTTTGGATTGGCCAAAGATCTAAACCACAACAACCCTGACTCCACCACCTCGGGATTAGGCACTCTGCAGTACATGGCCCCCGAAGCCCTCGTCACCCATGCCACCGAGAAATCCGATATCTATGGACTAGGTATCACCCTCTTTGAACTCCTGGCTCGCATCCCAAAATACAAAAAAGACACACACATCAACTTGCTCCGGCGAATCAAAGACGAGGATGCTCCCAGGCTCGAACAGATCGATCCCCGCATCCCCATAGACCTGATCACGATCTCTCAAAAAGCCACCGCGCTACTTCCGAGTCATCGTTATGCCTCCGCAGCACAACTTCGCGATGACCTGAAGCGTTTCCTGCTTGGACAACCCATCCTGGCCCGTACCTATCCCCTACGCGATCAATGCCGACGATGGATTCGCAAACACCAAGTCTTAGCCACCTGGCTCGCTACGACAACCGGTTTCTTCATCGCATTGACCCTCCTTGCGTCCTACTTTTGGATCGAATCCCAACGCAAAGACAAAGCAATCGAGTTAATCCGCCGGTCTCAAAACCAAAGCTTCATCGACGAAAAGGTCGCCTCGGCACACCGAGCCGCTTCCTTGCGCAAAGCCGATAGCCGTAGCCAAGCCGTCAAGATCCTCAACGAAGCCTCGGAACGATTGAAAGGAACTCAACCCAACCCCAAGGTCCAGCGTGCGATCACCGATATTCTCTCCATGCCCGAACTGAAAACCGTACCGATTCCCCAAGTACCTGCGGCACAGACAAAACTAAGATACGCGTGCGATCAGGATCATCGCCGTATCCTCTTTCTCGATGAAGTCGGAAAAACTCACCTGTATTCCATGCCCGACTGGAATCACTTACACACCTTCGAGCTCATTCAAAAAGACCGATGGATCTCGATGTCTCCCAACGCCCACTTTGCCACTCTCGGAGTCTCTCAAGAGTTTACCTCAAGCGGTATCGGACATGGACTCGAATGCTGGGATCTGACAACAAGCCCACCGAATATTAAGTGGACGCGAGAGAACCTCTCGTTGGGGATGAGCTACTGGGACAATTCGAGCAAAGTCCTCTACTGCGTCGAATTCGACGGTACTATCCTAGGACTAGAGCCTAGTACCGGCAAAGTCCTCTACCGGCTGGAACCCTCCGGTCCATTCCAAGAAGCGATCATCTATCCCCATCCTACTCTCCCACTCCTTGCTGTGGCTTCCTATTATTTTCCAGAGATTCACTTTCGGGAACTCGAAACCGGAACCACCTTGGCAATCGCATCCAAGGACCGCGTCCAGTCCTTCGCTTGGCATCCATCGGGAAATGAGTTTGCGACCACTCATCATCGACCCATCTTGCGCAGGATTCAATGGCCGACCGGCAAAGTCATCGATGAACTCGATGTCAATCACAACGGTGGAGAGGTTCGCTACTCTCCCAATGGACGTTGGCTTGCAGCCAGCTATTGGGGCGATCATGTGGAACTGATCGACACAGCTACGCTCGAGCGTTACGAGACAACTTGGCCATGGACGTTTTTCAGTCTCAATTGGTCAAGCGATAGCCGAACGATCGCGATCAATGTTCTAAACGGTTCATTCCAACGACTCGAAGTTGACTCTCAAAATGGAATCCAAAAGACAACTTATCCATATACCTCCTATAGGGGATTCCATAGTCTGCTTCTGGATCAAAAACGACGGTTGCTTCTGACCAATTCGATGGACTCCAATGGCAAACTGACTGCTCTGGACCTATTGGATGGACACCGCTTTTCGCCTTCGACCAATTCGGAAAAGGACCCCGCTTTCATAAGAACTGACCATGCCGGCAGGTTCGATGCAATCGACTTGGATCGATCAGTCCAAATGACTTACGAGTCCAGTCCCGATGGTCTTACCGAACTAGGGACACTGACACTCAAGTTGCTCAAAGAAGCTGAATTACCCTTCAGCATCACCTATCCGAAAGCCTCCGGCGACGGGTCTTATTTTTTTGCTCATCCGACCGAGGGTCAGATGTTTCGCTGGCCTGCCAAGAACCCTGACGAGTTCCATCGCGTTTCAGTCCCAGGCAGTAAAGAGGTCGATTTCAGTGGTACCGGCAGGTGGATCAGCGTCAAAGGTAGATTGGACGATCGACTATGGCTAGTCGATGCACAAACCGATCAGAAATCAATGTTTGTTGACGGCAAGGACCAACGCGCCTTCTTCTCCAAGGATGACAAATTGGTATTTCTCTGCCCATCGAATCGGATTTTTGCATTCGGGAAATGGAAAAAACCTACCGCCGATTTTCCCGACTCTCAATGCCAAGCGGCAGCGTTCTCTGCGGATGGGAAACTACTCGTGTGGAACGACGCGAGTGCCCAGAATGTGATTGTCTATTCCCTTGAACAAAAAAGGGATATCTTTCAGTTCAACCTCCAGGAGTATGCGCCGGTGCGCATCTGGATTACTGATGACAATACACAGTTAATCGTCTGCGGCGTCGGTTCAGGAGATGTAGCGATCGTAGTCCTGGACTTTGCGAAACTTCATGCTCAAGCCAACGCGATGTTTCCGGACATACCCTACTTACCGATCGAATTGGTCCGCGATGCGCCCAAGCTGGCACGGCACACTCAAACTCGAACTCGACCGAATCTTTGGTTCGCTAAGACCGAGTACAGTGAGACTCCAATAAGGCCGATAAGCGCAGACGAATTCGTAAAAATGTGGAATGTTCGATCGGTCGATTCAAAAGCAGCGTTCGAAGTCTTGCAGCAAATGCAACAAACTAAATCGCAAGCGAATCGACAGCTGTGTGATGACTGGGACCATCAGAGCAAATCGGAGTGGGGAGTACATAGACTGAACGATACAGCAGAGGCTCTGGCCAATACGAAGCGATTCGATGATGCGATCGCATCCTGCGAACTTTCGCTCGAAAAACAACCGGTTAACTTCGACGCCAAGCTGATCAAAGCTTACTCACTGTGGCAAAAGCAGTCCCATCAAAAAGCAATCCAAAGTCTTGGCGATATCGATGACGATTTGGCGGGCGAACCCAAAGGCTGGTTGCTCACCTATCTTCTTGATTACTACATCAAAGCTTCGATGAATCCAAAGGTACCCAAGAACAGCCAAGACTTTATTCGTGCGATTGTTTCACTGGGGAATGAACATCCAATTTATCTACTTCATCGAACCCTCGGAGATTCCATGGTCACGACTGAACATCGAAATCTCTACGCTCTAAACTTAGAACTAGCCAATGAAATCATCTCTCAGAACAATAAGATCCCGTACCATTGGTACATCTTAGCACAAGCAAAACTTCAGGTGGGTGATATCGATGGAGCTCGCCAAGCCATTGATGAATACGTCAGATTAACGAATTTTAAGACCTACGAACTACCGCTGAAGCTGGATTTAGAATAATCGGACCGCTGACCAGGGCAATCGCACGTCGAGGGCCAGTTGGCATAATGATTGCGTAAGGATTTGAAGAATCAATCCCCTTTTTGGGGAAACAGAGTTTCAAGCCCTTTTCGCGATGGAGTTCGACCTTGGCTACCTCATTCGTTTGTAAAATTTACAATCACTTTGAAGAAGTTACCGACCCACGTGTAAATCGTGGTGCAAACCATCCCCTGATCGAGATGATCTTTCTTACTCTTTGCGCCTCGATTTGCGATGCAGAAGGTTGGGTAGACGTTGAACGCTACGGAAACGCCAAGCTCGATTGGCTTCGAAAGTTCTTTCCCTTCGAAAATGGGATCCCATCGCACGATACTCTTGGGCGTGTTTTCAGTCGGCTCGATACCTTAGAGTTCTATGCAGCGTTGCAAAGCTGGGCCAATGAAATTGCTGGTAGCCTCAGAGGTCAAACCATCGCTGTTGATGGCAAGACGCTCCGAGGATCTCATGATGGTGCTAATGGTAAGTCGGCTCTGCATTCGATTTCGGCCTGGGCATGCGGTCTTCGCATGTGTATAGGGCTCAATTCCGTCGACGATGAATCCAATGAAATACCGGCAGCACAAGAGCTTATCCGCCTTCTGGATCTACAAGGTGCGGTGGTAACGGCCGATGCGATGCATTGTCAGACTGAGACAGCCAAAGCAATTGTTTCAAAGGATGCGGACTACATTCTGACAGTCAAAGGGAACCAACCGGCTCTCCAAGAGGTTTTGAACATCACGCTTCTTAAAGCAATGGACAATGAGGATCCCAAGTTGCGTCGTTGCCAGAGTGGGGAAACAACTCGTCGAAGAGCCGAGATACGAGAAGTCGTTGTACTGCCGGCGCCCAAGCACTGCTCAGTATTGGCGGGCTGGGAAGGTATAAAAACGATAGGGCTGATTTATCGATCCAGGGAGATCAACGGGCAAGTACAAGAATCCTCTGAGACGTTTATCAGCAGTCTTGCTCCCAAGATTCGAGATCATGCCAAACGAATCCGAGAGCATAGGGGAATCGAGAACAAACAGCACTGGATCCTGGATGTAACTTTTTCCGAAGACTCGAGTCGAATCCGCAAAGGAAGTAGCCCAGAAATTTCATCCGTTTTTCGACGTCTTGCGCTGAGCATTTTGCAACGGGACACTACCATCAAAGATAACATTCGGGGTAAACGTAAACGATGTTCATGGGATAAATCGATGATCGAACGACTTATCAAACATTTTTCTAGCATCTAACGTGCGATTGCCCTGCACCACTGACGCAGAGTCGTATAGGGAACGTCAACGGCCTTGGCCGCAGCCGCCAAGCTATATCCCTCCTGGGTTACCAGCTTGACTGCGCCATCGATGCAATCTTGATCAAAGGTCCGACGGGCTTTCTTTTCATTGGTTGACATTGAGCTTCCTCCGGCTTGAGTTTAGGGTTCGCCGCCGGTGTCCGCCAGTCCTGGGCTATCGCAGGGTGACCGGTGTGAGTTACTGCGAAGACTCACAGGCAGGGTTTCGAGTCAGAAACGATTGCAATTTAAGAGTAGCGTAGGTTCTTGAAACGTCCGTCGATCCTAGCAAGGCGATTGCTCATGGATTCATCGGAAATAAGGAGCTTTATTTCTTCGACCCTCACAGCTGGAATGGACAGCGGGAGTGAACTCCACGACAACTTAATGGTCTCGTTGTTGGATGTCGACCGAGCGATTGCGCTGTGAAGGTGGCCTCCAATGTTTCGCGAAAGATCGATCTGCAATTCAGAGCAAACTTGCGAATCCGCAAGATGGTCTTTTAGACGGTCGATTTCGCTTCTATAGAATTCTCTTACTGATTGTCGAAACGCGGCGACACGTCCGTCCAAGCACCGGAATTGAACAGCAGAAACAGTATCAAAGTACCTAACTTCGTACGCCTCCAAGGAGAATTCTGTAAACACCTTCTTCAAAGGCGCAAAATCTAATCCGGTAATCCAATCATCGAGGCAGTTAGACACTAACGTTTCAACGCTGTGCTCATCCGGCCAATCGGTAATCTTCAGCAACGAAATTACAGTAGTATGCAGCTGACAATCGTCCATTCTTTTCTGGTGGTATGGGAAATTGGAGAAGGCTCCTTCGGCTTCCAATGCTTCCATGAAAACGCGAAAAATTTCCAACTGCTTCCAAACCGCGTTGAACGTTATGAACCACGGGCGGGGTAGTTTTGAGTCCTTTTTTTCCGATTGCACCGATTATTCCTCTCCAGCTCATTCTGGCCTGAAAATAATCAATCGATCGGTTCAAATTTGGTAGGCGCTTCAGCAAATCTGATTAGTTTCGAGGAGGTCTTCTTCAAATAGAACTACTTTGATGCATTTGCTCTATGTTTGCCCCAATACTTGTAATCGGACGTGGTTTTGTAGGTAGCAAGGTAGTTCGCGAGCTACCTCATGCCGTGTCGTATGACGTAGATATTGCTGACCGAAAGGCAGTTAGAGGCGTTTTTGAGTGCGTACGGCCAAAGTTCCTCATCAATTGTGCTGGCAAAGCAGGCTCGCCAAATATCGATTGGTGTGAAAGGAACACAGAAGCTACTTGGCGATCCAATGTTGAAGGGGTGAGAATTCTAGCTGAACTATGCGCCGAATTTGACTGTTTTCTCGTTCAACTGAGTTCCGGTTGCTTGTTTCGCGGTGCTGCGCTTTCGAGTTGCGGATGGCGAGAGAGCGACCAAACGTTCGCTCCAAACTTCTACCTTAGAACTAAGTTGGAAGCCGAACGAATCGTACTTGGGTTTCCGTTTTCAATTATACGAATTCGACTCCCCGTTGATTCAGAACCTCACCCACGAAATACACTGACCAAGATTTGCAGTTTCGATTTTGTAACTCGCGGGTGCAACTCAATAACCGTACTTGATGATCTTGTTTACACCATCCGCATGGTTCTGAAGGAGCGCACTCACGGGATCATCCACTGCGTTAGTCCCGACGCAGTCAGCCCAAGCCACATGCGCAGGCTCATGATATCAGCGGGGCTGGCGAGCCGCAATTTCAAGGAGATAGACACTCCGGAATTGGAAGAGTTGAAGCTGGTGAGGGTCGCGCGTAGTGATGCAATCTTAGCAACGAAGAGGCTAAATAGCCTTGGAATAAGGCTCGATCCAACCGACAGGTCCTTGGCAAATGTCATTTCTCGTTATGGCAGTTTTGTAACATGAGCGTAAAAGCCGAAGACATTTTGCAGAGTTGCAGCGTAACTGGGAATCCACGAGTGTTTTTGTTGCCTACTTCTGAGCGTCCAAGTCGTATTTTGAGTCAGCAACGAAGAGCTCTTAACATCGTTCAATCTATGTATCAATGCGGGATTCTTGGAGCACGTGGACTTGCGGTGGTTGGAGCTGGTTTCGGAGGGCTCACTGCAGGGTGTTATGCTGCGATAAACGGAACAAGAGTTACATTTATCGAACGTGGACGCCCATTGCAACGCTTTTCAAGATCTAATCGGTATCTGCACCCCCATCTTTACGACTGGCCAAAGCAGGGATGGGACGACAAGCATGCTCGTTTACCGGTTTTGAATTGGACGGCCGGCGAAGCCTGGAAAGTTACGAATCAAGTACTGACGGAACTCGAGATCGTCCAAACGCATTTTGATGTGCAACTCGAGTGCGATGCAAAAATAGAAGAAGATGGGGTACGAGGTTCCCGTGACACTGCCTTCGTCAAATGGAAATGCAGCGATGAAAGGGAAATGGCGGAAGCATTTGATGCGGTTTTGATTGCCATTGGTTTTGGAGTAGAACAATCTAGACCGGAAGTTCTTAGGCTTCGAGGCTGGTCAAATTTCCCGCAGTACTGGGACATAGATCCTCCTTCACTTTCAGTCGAACCTAACGCTAATCTGTTCGTATTGGGTAGTGGAGATGGAGCTCTCGCAGATCTGATCGGGCTTGCAGCTCTCGCCGACAAAAGGTTAACTGACAATCATCGGAAAAGCATCTATTACGGAGACTTTGCCGACGAACTTTCTAAACTGCCTTCAAACAAACTGGAAGAGGTTGCGAGGGTTGAGAATCGGATCCTCGAGCTTCGAGCAGCTGGAACAACTCCAAATTCACGTGAGTATCAAGACAAGATTATTAGAATAGTCGGCCGCGACGATGGTCTTTTTTTAGCCGCGAGCGCGAAGAGTGCAACAATAGTTGGGCGAAACGAATCACTCGACGTAGCTGGGACATACGCTGCAAATCGGTTCCTTTTTCTTATGGCGTATCGAAATAGTCAAGTTCAATACGAGAAGTCGTTCAGTGAAGTCAGATGGCCCAAGCCAAATTATTCCGTGACTTCGAAAAGAGCGAACATTGGAGAGTTTAATGGACCATTCCAGTGCATAGGCCCGAACGACTGGCTGCTAGAGCGTCCAGGTCCGGCTGATGTGCTTCAAAAGACATTCCCCAACCTCGCTCGCACAAGTGCCAATCCAAGCCTGCGCGCGCTTGCGTTAACAGAACGACCGATATCTGCCGCATGGTCTCAATGCACTGCATGGGAAAATTTCCGACTAGACGAGACAGCAACCTCTGATAAGTCGACCACAATCGATCGCCCAGAGGCACTACCTCGCTTGTCGCTTTCAACTGAGTGGGCAGACTCTGTGATTCAGAAACTTCTTAGCATCTTGGCGAAAAATATGCCAAATGGTGATGAACTTGCTTTAAGCTTCCTTACAGGAATGCTCCGAGTTTACGCACTGATCTTCGAGCGCATACAGCTCACGGATGCTAATTTGCTAGATGGCGTCTTTTTGACGAGGGCATTACTACGACTGGACGCCACCGACAGGATCGCATTCACTGCATTCTGTCGAAACCAGTCTTTTCCCGCCTCGACAATTCAATTCCTTACGAAGAAAACTCAAAGAGGGCTAGAGATTGGCAGCATGCACTTATCAACCGCGTGGGAAGACTCGCCGAAGGTCCCAGTCGGAAAGCTCATCCGTAACAAGTCCGAATCAGCGCGGATGAAGCAGCTGAGATCGATTCCCGCATTTCATGGAGTAATAGAAAACCTGGACCGCCTGACTTCCCTTCAAGAGAATGGACCACGGATCGTGTCTACGACCACAGGCCTGTGGTCGCTCATTCCTCAATCTGGGCTACTCGATGCGTTAGCTGGGCAAGCGATTTTGAAAGTCAAAACAAGCGGACTTTTGCCCAAATATGAATCTGTACCAAACAGTGATTCATTCACTTCACCAGTTCTTCCTGGCAGAACTGCAGTGTTTCAACATCTGAAAGAGCTCGCCGAAGCTGCGACTGATCCATTCGCAAGTGATAAGCCGGAATGGCTATCTACCGTGGCTTCATGGTACAACGCTGCCTACAACACGGCAATCGCACGAAAAAACGGTGCTACTGCGTGTGATTTGCTTTGGGTAAATCCAGTGCATTCGTTTAAGAAAACGGACGTCACCGTAGCCGAAATCCAATTGAGAGATATTGGGAATCTTTCGAAAAAAAACTGGGCTAACTTGCGCAAGCAGATAGCTCCCAATATTATTCGTTGGAGGCAAGGTGAATCTAGCCTGCTTAAGGCACTTAGTCCGATCTTAGGCGAAACAGGTGATCGTCGCCCCCCTTCCTCTTCCAATCTGCACCAACGACTACAGGGAGCACTTAAAGAGACTATTGAAATCGGGGAATTGCGAAATCCCGAACGCGGAGAATTCTCTTCCCAAAGAGCCATCGTCTTTTATTTGAGGGGACCTGGAACAGTCAAAGTTACTCCCCTTTCGTCGATTTTGATTGGGTGATGGTTGCTCGAGACGGTCACCATCACCGCACGCATGCAAAACCTTTCGCGACCTGCGCAACTCTGTTGCGCAATCCGTCGGTTTTCATTGGAGAGCTAACCCTCCAGGAAACAGGTTATGTTAGCCTAATCAGAGGAAATTCCACTTTCTAGGGAGGCAAAACACCATTCCTTCCAGGAATCAGAATCATTCTGCGCTTCATTCAGCCGAGCTAATCTCTGAAGATCGTTCATAAGCAACAAGTAAATTCAGCCTCAATGCTCTTGACAACCGGTTCCAGAATCTCGTAAGTATAGACTGCTTACACCGATCGTGAAAGCGTAAGGGGTACTTTTCATCAATCGTTGCAACTGGACCAAGGTGCCAGGGCAGCAGGATTCTCACAAATCCCTCGAAAAAAGTAATTCATCGTTGCAAGTGCCCTCTAAAATGCGCTAACACTCCCTTTGGCCTCTCGTTTGGGCAAAGTCCATGCGTTTTCGTCGCCCAGGTATCGTGCGATACAACGTGGAAGCTGGGTGCGTTCTTGAAAACGAATCTATCGCAACATCGAGAACTTCAAGAAAGCGATCTAATTCTACTGCGGTGGACTAGGTCTTTACCCAGGGCAATGCCGGATCGAGTGCCACTGTGCACCTTCCTTTCTGTAAACTGGGTCGATTCAACGCCCACTTCAAATACTGGCCGAGTTCTCGAACGCCTTTTTCCAGAATGTCTTGCAACACCGGACGGATGTCGGCATCGCTAGAAAAACTCAGCGACTGTCCCCGGGTTTTTGTCATAGCGAAACTTCTTGAACGACTCCACGAGGTGGGCTCAGCTAGAGACAAAGCTCAGAATCCCGAGCTTCACATGGGCTCATTTACTGAGATTGTGGAATTTTCCGATTTACCGCGAACCCGATTGCTGCAAACTCGGTCTATTGAATCACCGCCGATGCAGCTCGACTGAGAAAGGCCTGTGTGGTGAAACACGCCATAAACCTCTGATCAAAACTTCGCCAGTCGGTTTTATTCGTTCCAACAAAGAGGAAGTCTGCGATGCGTTCGGACATGGCTAAGGTAATTGTCGAGAGACCTAGGTTTGGCTCTCGTAGGTATGGCGCCCGACTTGCTTTCCCCAAGAGGGGCTATCGCAGATACCTCAAGTCGATGCCTGTCGAAGAAATGCCTATTTGCGAACCTATGCTTGGCCGATGGAAAGGACGAAGCAAAGATCTCAATGAGCATCTCGGGCCGATGCGCCGTTTTCTACGATCGAACATTGGCCGACCTTGGAATAAAGTCCACCAGGAATTGTGCGAACACGTGTCGTTTGACAATGCCGTGCAAGCACACGTTCTATTTCATATCTATGAATACGTTCAACTCCATGTGGAGGTTGAAGATAAGGCGACGGTCTACAGAAAAACTCAGTATGGGGGATGGTCCAGAAATAAGCTCGGAGAAGATACAATGTACGTTTGCCCCAATTCGGGGATTCTAAAAGTAGTACAAGCCAATAGGCGTCATCCTTCGGTAGATCGCATTCGAAAAGATGAGGAGGTTCAATATCTAAAGCGAGACAATGTATGGTGGGAGGTACATTTAAGGAGCACTGAAAATGTCCGGTATGATCGTTGGGACGTTTGGTTGGAATGCAATATTTCCCAATTGACGCAGCAGGACTGCATCCGAACCTACGGAGATAATCTCTTCGCTACATCGTAGCGACTACTTACGCCTCATGAAACCCGACAGCTCTATCGTCAAATCCGACAAAAAAGTCGCGGCAGATATGGCTCGCGGAGAATAGGGAAAAGCCAAAGTCCAAAGATTAATCACCGAGATGACTGCTAAACAGAAAATGGGCGCGAAGATCGCGATGTTCCAAGGCTGGGGTTTGATCTTAAAAACTTTGTAGACTAGGTAGATCGCAGCGCCGAAGAAACTATTGAAAATCCCTCCCCGAGCGAAACTCTCTTCGGATATACCCGAGAATCTCTCGCTTTGAAATGCGAAAAACCTTAGAAAAACGGGCCTTTCAGTTTTGCCGGTCGATAGACCCCGGTGGAAGTCGCCCGGTGTCGATCTGGCCATCGGAGCGGATTTGTTAACCCGCAGCGAGTTAGTTTTTGACAAGCTCATTGGTGACCCGTGGGTTGATGTCGCGCGATCGCAAAACGCGTCGGCTACTGGGCGTGGACTATAAGCAAAGTGTCCTCGGCCGATCTGCTGGACTACTTCGATGGTCACCGTTTACCTTGAAACAACTATCGTTAGCGATCACTTCCCTCTCGGATACGAACCCCATTCTCCTGCACTATCCATAAGTTTCCAGAAACTTGCTCTCCTCCACCTAGCAAAGGAAGGAGTCTATCCAGCAAAGCAAGAACATCGTGTTTCGATTGTGTGCGTGGCCTAAGAATAATGATTCCTGCATGTGCTGCGGGCGGGTATGTCCGAATATCGGAAAAGTCGAGGTCCAATGTGACGAGTGCTCGTTCTTCCGCCCGGCAGACGCTGGCAACTTCTAAGTCCGGTTGGCCGACCATTTCCTGATCGAAAATGGTCATCGCTCGATTGGCAAATTCTCGTCGACCTTGAAACGCATTTATGCTGCTCCTGGCGTAAGCGACACAAATCGTTCACGCACAAGTTCGGCAGCGTAGGAAATGCAGGCATCGATATCTTCGTTTTTAATGATGGGTAATTGCGAAGAATATCCGATCGACTAAGTCCCGATGCGAGATTATCCAAAACAACTGAAACCATTATGCGAGTTCCCTTCACGCAAGCTTTTCCATGACACACCATCGGGTCTACCGATATGCAATCTTGCCATTTCATACTGTTGCTCCCACTTGATCCTTCTTCACAACAAACCTCACCCTATTCATTCTACCTCAAAACTCGAAAGCAGTTGAACAAACTTTAGGTTCCCCAAGATTCCGACGACTTGGGAATTTAGGAAGAACTCAGGGCAAGGCGGAAGCCAAGGGAGTTGCCCAGCCCCGACGGCCAACGCCCATTTGCTCCATCGCGGCGATCTCTTTTCCGACATTCAGTTGCATGTTTTTCTCCATAGAATTTGGGTAAATCGGACACGCGGCGGGTTAACCGCCGTGGACGACAGTGAGCACGTTTTCGCCAGAAAGCTCAAGGCGATCCGCAGAAGATTCGGCAGGATTTCCAGCTTGCTTGCTCTCAGGTAGCTAGTCTCGCTTCCGGAGCCGCAGGATGCCGGCAGCTAGGATCGATGCAACATCGACGAGTTGTTGCTCGTTGGGCGTGCGCGCAGTTTCAGCGCAGTTGGTCATGGTGAAAAACTCCACAAGAGAATTGCCACCGATCGTGGCTTGGGTAGGTTCGTGGCCGAGAACGCGGCCTCTATTGTTTACCTACCGGGCGGAGGTTCGAGTTGGCGGGGGAAGCATTGGACTAACCGCTTGGTGAGTCGTCTTATGAGTCGGCTGGAAACTCTCGATTTTTTAGGGAAAACAGATGGTTCTGGAGAAGAGGGGGTAGGATTGAAACAAAGAAGTTCCTCGCTCGAAGAAACACTGGATTCCCGCATCGACGAAATCGATGGGCTCCTAACTATTTTGACAATTATCCAGTTATTTCCGGTTTTCCGGGTTGGGGGGAGTAGGATACGAACCTGCTTAAGGAAGAGAAAAAGTAAATGCAGGGATTGCTTTTTAGTTTCTATTCCTCAGGAGTTCCTTCGATGAGTTGCTTTCATTCGTTTGATGGGCTTTGGACAAGCTCGCGAGTTTTGAGTGTTGCCGCAGGTGCCTTGGCAACAGTGGCCAGCATGGCCGCACCGAGTTACGCGGCGGTCATTTCGTTCGGCTCTGGTGCTAACCAATTCAACATGACGTTTGTGACGATCGGCAATCCCGGCAATGCAGCCGATACCACCGGGATCCCGAATCCTGCGGGCGCCGTGGGTTACACCTACGACATTGGCAAGTTCGAGGTCAGTCGGGATATGATCACCAAGTACAACTCGAACATTGGCACGGGCAACAGCTTGGCGATTAGTCTTGCAGATATGAATTTTCGTGGCGGTAATGGACCAAATAGGCCGGCCACCGGTATTACATGGAACGAAGCGGCCCGGTTCGTCAACTGGCTCAATACCCAGAAGGGGTTCGCTCCAGCGTATAAGTACGCAAATAGCACGATAACCACTGACCTCACCCCATGGACTGTGTCTGAAACTCTCGATTACGACGCATCGAACCCTTATCGCAGCAAGCGAGCGAATTTCTTTTTGCCGAGCTTCAACGAGTGGTACAAGGCAGCCTATTATGATCCGAATAAGCCGGGAGCTGATAAGTATTGGGATTACCCCCAGGGTAGCGATGGTGTTCCAACGCAAACTACTGGTGGGACAACACAAGGTACGGCAGTTTACAACTATACTATTAACCCCTCCCCTGCGGATGTAACAAACGCCGGTGGCTTGAGTCCTTATGGCGTGATGGGACTAGGCGGAAACGTCACTGAGTGGGAAGAGAGTTCGGTGGATCTGCTCAATAATAACGGTTCTTCTCCTCGGGGTACTCGCGGCGGTAACTTTTTTAACCTCGGCATCAACATGTCGTCGTCAACTCGCAACGGCGGTGCAAATCCTGACTTCGACATCGGTTTTCGTGTCGCAAGTCTGAATTCAGACGCCGTAGTGCCTGAGCCGAGCATGATGGTGATAGGGATGGTGTTTGGTTTAGGGGGGTTGGCGGCTAAGCGGCGTCTGAAGAAGTAACCCTTTTTCCTTTGGGTCTTTTACCCTTTTTTCTTTTTGGCGCGTCGCCCAGGGCGACGCGCGCGAATTTTTAACGAGGGAGAGACCAGGAGACTGCGCGTCGTTATGCATGGGATTTGGTTGGATATTTGAATCGCTGGACTTTTGACATCGGAAAGCAATGACACGTCGCAGCGACCCACCGGTAGTACTCGTGAAATGGTACGATTTCACCAAGTGGGTTTTGGGCCACGTGGATAACTTTCCCAAAAACCAGCGGTTCGTATTCGGACAGCGATAAAAAATCGAAGATACTCCTTGAGGTCAATCGCAGGTTGGAAGTCCTGCATTGGTTGCTTCGCTTGGCATTTGACCGCAGGCTTGCACCGGTCAAATACCTAATTCAGACTTTAGTCGATTTAAAAGTTCGGTCGTGCCGTGTTGGTCGGTCCATTGTTGGATGTAAGACCATTCCAATCGGGGAGCTCGAATTTGGTAGGTGTAAAAGTAAGAATGTTTCGAATGGACCCGGTCATGAGTTCGAAACCGGTTTGTGGATCGAGCTTAAAGTCGCTACCAAGGGATTCGCAGATCTTTTTCAAAACGCCTTCCTCGTATTCGATAACGATATCTGCATCTTTGGTCGCGCGAGGGTATCCGTAGGCGTTGCTGGAAAAAGCGCCGACAAGCATGTACGGGATCTGATGCGTTTGAAGCACGCGAATGACATCGATCAACGCTTCAAAACTAGACTTTTCCAATTGAACCCTCCACATAGGGTTGGAATAGCCCTTCTTCCTCAACTCTTCTCTTGATGGCTTTCCGGCGATCGAGTTCTTCGCTCACTTGTTCGTCGCACAAGCTTGGTTGTTCGGCCCTAATGATCTGTTTCAACCAACGGAAAAGCTCCCCTATCCGAACGCTCTCTGCAATGAGCCTCTCCAAATAGGCAGTCATAAGTGCTTTGCTAGTAATAGTTTATGTTAATTCGCGTACACTCACGTTCTCGGTGACGATCAGACACGCAGAACAAAACGGGACAAAGGCCTCAAGGCCTAGCCTGTTTACCAAATACGGTTGATTCGTTGTCAAAACTGAGTCGTGTACTCGGTTAACAGAATACCAGATCCAGGATCGTGCGACAATCAAGTTCCGTTCACAATCGAAGATCTTGACGCGTGGTATGTGTAGTATACACTACACGCATGAGCACCTTTGGCGAACATGTACGAGAGCTTCGGGAGCAGCGACGGGCTGGTGATGCAGGCTTCTCGGTGCGGCAGCTCGCGGCTCGGGTAGGCGTTGAGCCGTCGTACCTGAGCAAGATCGAACGTGGCCAACAGCCTCCTCCTTCGGAGAAAACCATTCTCTCGATGGCAGCCGAATTGGGCGAAGACCCGGATGTGTTGCTTGCGTTGGCCGGCAAAGTTTCGGGCGAACTGCAGGCTGTAATTCTCAAACGCCCCAAGCTCTTTGCGGAGCTCATTCGCCAGCTCAAGGATTTGCCGGATCACGCGGTACTACGCATTGCACGTGAGGTTCGCGACGGAGAATGGTGAACCTATCTATCTCTAAGTGCCTGACTAACCCATGGGGAATCGAACAATGATTGAACTCAAATCTGACGAGCTGGTTTTCACATTTCCCGAGGTTCATCCTCAAGCGAAGCTAAGTATCAGCTTCCAAAGAACACTTCGCATCCCAGACGATGACAAGACATATCCTTTGCCACCTGGGCTGGGCAAGTTCCCACTTCGACACGTCGATGATTTTGCGCAGAATGTGCCGGTAAAATGGCTCAAGAGAGGCGGCGTCCTACTACCGATGTATCAGTCCGAGGCGATGTGGCTGAACTTCGAGTCTTCCACGATCGATGACCACTGGGTTGAGTATCCCTTCGCCGTGAAGATAGCTGCGGGAAAGAAGTGTGCTGTCTCGGGGTTGGAATGGCAAGATGGCCTTCGGGGAGATCCACAAGACTACATGATTGTTCCGGAGCAACCATGGCTGGATGGCTTCGCTGTCGAGAAGGGTGTCATAAGACAGTTCGTAGCAATGCCGTTGGGAAGCGGATACTCCGCAGAAGAGCAAATCACAGGAAACGCCGAACATGGTGGATTACAAATCGCCGTGTATCCAATGAAGCGCGACGTTTTTGAACGACGTTTTCCAAAACGCCCGGGAGACGAACGTGCATGTTCAATGTTGATGGAGGATTGTTGTTTTGCCGCGGCACCCGATATGGGTTTAGCTCCAGGCGGAAGGATGCGACAAGAAATCTTTGAAGACCCATACGATCGAAAAGACTGGCAAGATACGAAGAGCAGCCGATGTTTCATTCACCTTTGCAACTCAATGGTCTGGCAATCGATAACGGGTTCGGCCCCTCCACATCCAACGCCTACCGCTAAGAGTTACACACAGGCAGGATTACCGTGGTTCGACTACTATGACGATTCCCAAGAAGCTCTCAAGGGTTCAAGCATTCTCGCCAAATTAAAGAGCGTTGCACAGAAAAGTTTCGCAAAGGGTGAAGTCGTTCTGCCTGAAAACGAATCTGTTACGCCTGACAATGTTATTGAGTTTCGAAAAGGTCTAAAACGCGAGCAAGTGCGCGAAGGTCAGTTTTAGTTCGACGCATAGTTAGGTTAAGTTCATGGAATTTTCGCTCCAGCCCAGCGACAACTAGAAACGCGGGCTTCACCGCTGACCGCTAGGCGACTTACTACAGTAATCTTCGATGCGATTCGATTTTGGATCGCATCTAGGTTCGTGTACTTGTAGGCAAAACGAATGAAACGCAAGACAATGATTTACCTCTCAGTAACGGCGATCTTCGTTTTGGCTGGCATTTTCGCTTGGAATACCATGGCAAGGGCTGCCTACGAGTCGGCGGAATACAAGGTTGTCGAATCCGACGGCAAGTTCGAAGTCCGCGAATATCCTGACCTGATGCTTGCAATCGAAAACATTTTCGACCATGTTTCTCACTGCAACTGAGTGCCGTACTGCCTGGAGCAAGACTCTTGGGAATCGCTTTCCATTGGCAACCCGTACGTAGTCGGAAGAAAATTGCGTCCGCGACGGATCGTAAATCTCTCCGTGGTCTGCCTCCGAGCAGACAGGTCTCGTAATCAGGCAGAAGCAGACGGATTTTTCCCACATCGCATCTGGCATTCGGTACGCATCGAAGCTAGTCTGTGATTCCATGGTGAGCCCTCCTTGGCTGGTGAAAGTGTGACAACTCTCATATCCAAGGTTGGCTCGCTTTTTTCAATACCAATTAGGTTTTCGGATAGGCTCTTAGATGATTTTGCTCTGCGCACGATCCTAAAGACCGCTTTGAACATCGCGATGCGCCGAAGTCGTGACGTTTTTGAGCGATCGAAGCGAGCGTTTTTCTGATTCGCAAGCGATTTTTACGCCTTGTGCGCGGACCTTCAGCGGAAGCGGACTGGAAGTCCGCTTTGCGTGGGGATCGAGAGATGATGTTCGTGGACTTCTTGACGATCGTCATATGTCCGGGAGCGGAAGCGAAGCGGTGCGAATGGTGGGTTGAGAACAAGCAGCGGCCAGCTTGGCATCGTCGCCGAGCATGAAGCCAATCTGATACTCGCAGTACGATTGCTCGAATCTCAATCGCATACTCCAATCCCAGAAGCTGGAAAAAAGCCGGGGACAGCCCCCGAGTTTTTGCTAGCCAATTCCCGAGCCGCTAACCAGTCAAAAAAACGAGTCAGGTTCAACGTGTATCGTGTACAATCACTGAAGTTTGTGTGGAGAGGGATTTCAACAAGCGGGGGATGAACGGAATGCTCATCGAGATAGACCCAACGGTCGATTTTGCGTGCAAGTTGTTGCTGGGGAACCCAGAGTACCCTGACATCACCATTCACTTTTTGAATGCGATCCTAAGGCTGCCAGCGCCGATCGTA